>Ga0189289_10223_pt1 | contig 45104 bp, 30 predicted proteins | sample UW106minimetaG_FD_130313 | JGI IMG/M metagenome (GOLD analysis project Ga0189289, IMG submission 130313) | Marine microbial communities from the Costa Rica Dome - UW106 mini metaG | ecosystem: Environmental > Aquatic > Marine > Oceanic > Photic zone | place: Costa Rica: the Eastern Pacific...
AACGCCGTTAGTATCATTTAAAATTTTATCCTCTTTAGTGGTGTTTTGATTAGAATCGGGATTATTTTTTTCTGTATCAACAACGATTGGTTGCGCAGACGGGTCAGCATCTGAATTAAAAACAGATATCCCAACAGTAACCAATAAAAGAACAGCTGCAGCTACACCACCAATCTGCCACCAAATAGGGATAACTCTGCGTTTCTTCTTTTTATTAGGAAGGCTTTCGCTTATACGATTCCAAACAGCATCATTAGGTGCTACTTCAAAATCTTTAAACTTTTCCTGAAAAAGTCTATCTATATTTTTCTTTTCGTTCATTATTATAATGATTGCGAACTTCTATTCGCTTTATAATCTTCTATTTTATCTTTTAAAATCAATCTAGCCCTTGCTAAATTAGATTTTGAGGTTCCTATTGAAATATTGATTAATTCACTTATCTCAACATGCGTGTAACCATCTAAAACGTATAAATTGAAAACCAATCTATATCTGTCAGGCAATTCTTGAATTAGACCTAGTAAAAAATCTATACTCAAATCTTTGTCATTAATATCTACGCTAACATCCTCAATATTACCTTCATCAGTGATATCGTATACTCCTACATTTTCTCTGTAGCGTTGCAATGACGTATTAATTGCAATTCGTTTTAACCAACCTTCAAAAGAACCTTTATTATTATACTGATCTATTTTACTAAATACAGTTATAAATGCGTCGTGCAGATTGTCTTCTGCCTCGGCATAATTTTTAGAATACTTAAGACAAAGCGTAAATAATTTACTTGCATATTGCTTGTATAATTGGCTTTGTGCTTGAGCATCTTGTTTTATACAATTTTTGATGAGTCTTTCTAAACTCACATTGTTGTTGGATTTAATTAATAATTATCTACTATTTTGATTTGGTGCTATTTATTGCAATAGGTGCTCTCAATATAGTACTGATTTTTACCTTCATCATCACCATTACACCACCTCTTTAAGAAGATAACATAATCAAATTCACTACGTAGATGCAGAATATGCAAAAGGGTTGCGTCTAAAAACAAAAAAATCCTGAATTTTCAGGATTTTTTTTATAATTTACTGATTGTCATTGATTAATGCTCTAACTTTTTCTTCAAGTTCGTCCATTAAATCAGGATTATCTTTAATTAATGACTTAACAGCGTCACGTCCTTGACCCAATTTCGTGTCTTCATAGCTAAACCATGAACCACTCTTTTTAACGATGTCGTGTTCAACAGCGAGATCGAGTACTTCTCCTACTTTAGAAACACCTTCTCCATACATAATATCGAACTCAGCAGTTCTAAATGGAGGGGCAACTTTATTTTTAACCACTTTAACACGTGTTTTGTTACCCATAACGTTACTGTTACTATCTTTTATTTGTGTAGATCGTCTTATATCTAAACGTACCGATGCATAAAACTTTAAAGCATTACCACCAGTTGTTGTTTCAGGATTACCAAACATAACACCAATCTTTTCACGTAATTGGTTAATAAAAATCATGGTACAGTTGGTCTTGCTTATAGATGCAGTTAGTTTTCTTAAAGCTTGAGACATTAAGCGCGCATGAAGTCCCATTTTAGAATCTCCCATTTCTCCTTCGATTTCACTTTTAGGAGTTAGGGCAGCAACAGAATCCACTACAATAATATCTATAGCACCAGAGCGCACTAGGTTATCAGCAATTTCTAAGGCTTGCTCACCATTATCAGGTTGAGAAATGATAAGATTTTCTAAATCTACACCAAGTTTTTCGGCATAAAAACGATCAAAGGCATGTTCCGCATCAATAAAGGCGGCAATACCACCTGCTTTTTGGGCTTCAGCAATAGCATGTAGTGTTAAGGTCGTTTTACCAGATGATTCCGGGCCGTAGATTTCAATAACACGACCTCTTGGATAACCTCCAACTCCCAAAGCGATGTCTAAACCTAAAGAACCCGACGAAATAGCATCAACATCTTCTATCGCCTGATCACTCATTTTCATTACAGTTCCCTTACCGTATGCTTTGTCTAATTTGTCTAACGTTAATTTTAACGCTTTTAGTTTCGCCTCTTTTTCGCTGCTCATTGTCTTCTGATTTCTTAATTAATTTATCCTCAAAAATACCACTTATTTTAATTTTTTTCAATGTAATGGCGCAACCATTTTAAGATTTTCACATCTAATAATTGAAATAGAATGTACTTAGTAAAAATCCTTTTTTAAAAGAATGGATTTTGTCTTCGAAGCTTACAAAGTATCAAGTAATAGAGAACGTAATTTGTCAATTAATTGATGACAGTATCATTGTTTTCTATCAACCTCACTACAGATTTTAACTATTAAATATCAATTGAATATGAATAATTATTTACTAAAATACGCTGTTGCCTTATTGATGATAATGACTTTTTTCACCTGCTCAGAAGATATCAATGATGAGATTACAGAAAATAGTGTTGACCTAGAACTAGCGTCCCAGTTAATCGATGATTTATATGCCAAGATGTACACTCCTGGTTCAGGTGGGACCCAAAGTCATGCTGATTTTGGGCACAAAACCTATGACTTATTTTCTGATATATTAATTGGTGATATGGCACTAAGTAACTCTATTTATGGTTGGTATCCAGAACAGAATGATGAAGGTACTATTGCTAATGTAGTGGCGCATTTATGTACTACCGATTACACACATGAAAGTAATTATCAAGTTTGGACACATTATTATGATACAATTGAAATTGCAAATACTATTATTGGTTTTATGGGAGGTGATGATGCAAACCCAGAAACTGAAGAGGAACGCCATTTTCTAGGTCAGGCTTTGGCTATGCGTGCTCATTCTTATTTTTATTTAGCCCAGTATATGGCTAATGAATATGATCCAGAAGCAGAAATATTGCCAATTTATCGTGAAGCAAATAGTGATTATATGCCTAAATCAACAACAGTAGAAGTATTTCAACTGATCGAAAGTGATTTAAATAGAGCAATAGACTTATTGGAGAATTACCAAAGACCTTCTAAAAAGTATATCAATAAATTTATGGCACAAGCTATTTTGGCTTATGCAATTGCTGCACAAAAAAATGTGTCAAGATTAGCAGAAGTTATTGCTCTTTGCGACGAAGTTATAACCAGTAGCGGTGCAACCATTATGAACTACACAGAAGTTACCGGAGGCTTTAATAACGTTAATACATCTGGCTGGATTTGGGGTGTAGATATAACTTCAGAGATGAATTTGAGATTGGTATCTTGGTGGGGACATGTAGATGCATTTTCTTACAGTTATGCCTGGGCAGGCGATTCTAAAGCTATTGATCAAAATTTGTACAATACTATTTTAACTTCTGATGTGAGAAAGGCTCAATTCTATATTGGTTCTGGGTACTATAATTTAATGCCACTTTATAAGTTTTACGATGCAGATCGAATTATTGGTGGTCCTGCTGGAAATGTCGTTTCCGATTATGTATACATGAGAATTACGGAATTACACCTTCTAAAGGCAGAATCCTTAGCTAAATTAGGTCAAGATGCAGAAGCAAGAGTTGCTCTTGCGGAAGTTTTGTCAGAGCGTCTACCAGATTTAAATTACCTTAATAGTTTATCAGGGGAAGAACTTGAAGATGAAATTTATCTACAAACAAGAATAGAATTTTGGGGAGAAGGTAAAACCTATTTGGCACTTAAGCGCAATGATAGAATGACTGGGACTAGAGGTGATAATCATTTTATTTTTGTTGGGGAATCATTTTCACATAATAATGAAGGCTTGACCTTTGAAATACCACAGTCAGAGATAGAAAACAATCCATTTATTAATGAACAGAATTAATTTTTTTCAATTACTGACGCAACCTTTTTACATTTTTTGTATCTACTAATTGAAAAAGGAAAAAATTGCTGTGAGTTTGCTATGAAAAATGAATATTTAATTAGTGAACCAATTCTATCAGATTTAGGTGAGATGAGATCTGTTTAGATAAAAGTTTTTAAAAAGTTGAGATAAGTCTTGAAATTAAAATTTTCTACTTTTTAACACAAATTAGCAAAGCAAGAGGCAAATTCGGCTAAGGATTTTATTCTTAGCCGATAGCCAAAGCAAACAATCTTTTTCAGTTAATTTAAGTTATTGGTTAGTTAAAAAAGCACCTTGGATACATTCAAGGTGCTTTTTTGATACTAATCACCTAAAAATAATACCTTTGCACAAAATTCTTTAACCTTAAAAAATTAGTATAGCATGCAACTGTACAATAACTTAAGTGCTAAAGAAAGAGCAGACCTTATCGAACAAGCAGGCAAAGACCGCTTGACAATCTCTTTCTACAAGTACGCCAAAATTGGCAACACCGAAATATTTAGAAACCATATGTATCTTGCTTGGAACGAATTTGATGTTTTAGGAAGAATATACATTGCACACGAAGGTATTAATGCACAGCTTTCTGTGCCCGCTGAAAATTTTGAAGTTTTTAAAAGTCATTTAGACACCATTTCATTTTTAGAAAACGTAAGATTAAATGTGGCCATTGAGCACGATAATTACGCCTTTCTAAAATTAAAAGTAAAAGTGCGACATAAAATTGTGGCAGATGGCTTAGACGACGATTCTTTCGATGTGACAGACAAGGGTGTTCATGTTAATGCAGAACAATTTAATGAATTGATTGAGGATCCAGATACTGTATTGGTAGATATGCGTAATCATTACGAAAGTGAAATTGGACATTTTAAAAATGCAATTACACCTGATGTAGATACCTTTAGAGAATCTTTAGACCTTATAGAAGAGGATCTTCGAGAACATAAGGAAGATAAGAAGCTCGTAATGTATTGCACTGGTGGTATTAGATGTGAAAAAGCCAGTGCGTATTACAAGCATAAAGGTTTTAAAAATGTCTTTCAGTTAGAAGGTGGGATTATCAATTATGCAAGACAAGTAGAAGCCGATGGTATAGAAAATAAATTCATTGGTAAGAATTTCGTTTTCGATCAAAGACGCTCAGAGCGCATTAGTGATGATGTCATTGCAAATTGTCATCAATGCGGAAAACCAGCAGATTTACACACAAATTGTGCAAATGAAGCATGCCATTTGTTGTTTATTCAATGTGATGAGTGTAAGAAAAAAATGGATAATTGTTGTTCGTCACACTGCCAAGAAATCATAAAACTTCCTTACGAAGAACAAAAGGAGTTACGCAGAGGTCAAGCCAATAGCAATGATATCTTCAAAAAGGGACGCGCAGATCACTTGCCGTACAAAAAAGATCTCAGAAATATTTTTGAGAAACAAAACGTTTCAAATTAAATTTTAGAGAGGCTCTTATAATTAGAGTCTTTTTTTTATTTGCTTAGTCAGGTCAAGCGAATTATTTAACTTCAGAAATAGTATTATCTTTAGGCAATAATTTATTATGAATCCTTTATCTAGATTTTAAGTATCTAGATTATATATATAACTTTTTTATGGCTTGTAACAGTTGTGCAACTGGTAAAGACGGTCATCCAAAAGGATGTAAAAACAATGGTACTTGTGGTACAGATAGCTGCAATAAACTTACTGTTTTTGACTGGCTGGCAAATATGTCGCTTCCAAACGGGCAAGAACCCTTTAAAGGCGTTGAAGTACGCTTTAAAAACGGAAGAAAGCAGTATTATAAAAACACTGAAAATCTTACGCTGAGTATCGGTGATATCGTTGCTACGCAGGCAAAATCAGGACATGATATTGGAATGGTTACCTTAACCGGAGAACTGGTTCGTGTGCAGATGAAACGCAAGAAGGTAGATATTGATGATGCTGAAAATGTCCTTAAAATTTACAGAAAAGCATCACAAAAGGATATCGATATCTGGTCAAAGTCTAGAGACAAAGAAGAACCGATGAAGGTCAAAGCAAGACAGTTTGCGATTGATCTTAATCTTAAAATGAAAATATCCGATATTGAATATCAAGGTGATGGTAGTAAAGCAACGTTTTATTACACTGCTGAGGAACGTGTAGATTTTAGAGAATTAATCAAAGTATTTGCTAGAGAATTTAGAACTCGAATTGAAATGCGCCAAGTAGGCTTTAGGCAAGAAGCCGCGAGACTTGGTGGTATTGGATCCTGTGGAAGAGAACTGTGTTGCTCCACATGGCTAACAGACTTTAGATCTGTAAGTACATCTGCTGCTAGATACCAACAATTATCCTTAAATCCATTGAAGTTAGCAGGTCAATGTGGTAAGTTAAAGTGTTGTTTAAATTATGAATTAGACGCTTACTTAGATGCCTTAAAAGCCTTTCCTAAAAACGATACTAAATTATATACGCAGAAAGGAACGGCTGTTTGCCAAAAGACAGATATTTTTAAAGGACTTTTATGGTATGCCTACGAAGGTGAGTGGATGAATTGGTATGTTATTACAACCGAACAGGCTAACGATATCATTAAAAAAAATAAGAGAAAAGAGAAAGTAGCAAGTCTTGAAGAATATGCTGCAGAACAGATTCAAGACACTAAAACAGACTTTGAGAACGTTGTAGGTCAGGATAGTTTAACACGTTTTGATAATCCAAAATCAAAAAAGAAACGTAAAAACAATAGGAATCGTAATAAAAACAGAAATCGTAATCGTAATCAAAAGCAAAATGCGAAAAAAAACTAAGTGGTTACCTGTATTATTTTTTAGTTTGTTTTTAGTTATCAGTTGCGATTCTAAAGCTGTTTTTGATGAGTATAAATCGGTTCCTAACCAATGGCATAAAGATTCTGTAGCTTCCTTTAATTTTAAAGCGCCAGATACAACCAATAGTTATAATCTTTATGTAAACCTTAGAAATACTAATGATTATAAATTTAGTAATTTATTTCTAATTGTTGAATTGAATTATCCAAATGGTAAGGCTTTTAAAGATACTTTAGAATATAAGATGGCTGCTCCAAATGGTGAACTTTTAGGATCTGGATTTACGGATGTAAAAGAAAATAAATTGTGGTATAGAGGGTACAATTCACCATTTAAGTTTGCTGAATCTGGTGACTATAAAGTAGATATACAACACGCCATGCGAAAGAATGGAGACGTTGATGGTGTTGAAATTTTAGAAGGGATAACTGATATTGGTTTTAGAGTAGAACACGTCCAAAAGTAAATGCTATGGCAAAAAAGAAAACAACAAAAGCTAAGGCAACCACATTAGATTTTTCAAAATTCATTAGATGGTTTTGGATGCTTTTTACAGGAGCAATCCTTGCTGTTATTCTTTTATTCCTTTTTGCGTCTTGGGGACTCTTAGGTGAAATGCCAGATCACACAAGACTTGAGAATCCAGAAACCAATTTAGCTACAGAAATTATCTCGTCTGATGGAAAGACCTTAGGGAAGTTTTATTTTGATGATAATAGGACTCCTGTAGCATATGACGACCTTCCAAAAAATTTAGTAGATGCTTTAATCGCTACAGAGGATATCCGTTTCTATGATCATTCAGGTATTGATGCAAGAGGAACGCTTAGGGCATTCATGCAGCTTGGAGCAGGAGGAGGTGCGAGTACGATTTCACAACAATTAGCAAAGCAGTTATTTACAGATCAAGTTTCTAAAAATAAAATTGAAAGAGGACTTCAGAAGGTTAGAGAATGGATTATCGCTATTCGCTTAGAACGTCAATATACCAAAGAAGAAATTATTGCTCAATACTTTAATATATATGACTTTGGCAATAATGGTGACGGTATTCGATCAGCAGCGCGTATATACTTCGGAAAAGAGCCTAAAGATTTAGACTTAAAGGAATCTGCGATGTTGGTTGGGATGTTTAAAAATTCCTCATTGTATAATCCTATACCATCAAGAAATCCAGTGGGCACTAAAAATAGAAGAAATGTCGTCTTAGCTCAAATGCATAAATACGATTATATTTCTGAGGAGCTTAAAGATTCACTTCAGGCTACTGAACTAAATTTAAACTTTACACCAGAGAATCATCGTGAGGGTATTGCTACTTATTTTAGAGAATACCTTAGAGGTTTTATGAAGGAATGGGCTAATGTTGAGAAGAATAGAAAACCAGATGGTAGCAAGTACGATTTATACAGTGATGGCTTAAAAGTTTTTACAACTATAGATTCACGCATGCAGAAGTATGCTGAAGATGCTATAGCTCAACATATGCCAAGATTACAGGCAGAGTTTGATCATCAAAATACACCAGACAGAAATCCAACAGCACCTTTCTTAGAATTAACCAAGTCAGAAATCAATAAGTTGATGAAGGATGCGATGCGACGTGGCGAGCGTTGGCGAATTCTGAAAAATCAAGGAAAGTCAGCTAAAGAAATTGAGGCTTCGTTTTATGAGCCTGTAGAAATGACCGTTTTTAAATGGATAGATGGAAAAGCAGGTGAGGTTGATACTATTATGAAACCAATAGACTCAATGCGCTACTATAAATCCTTCTTAAAACCAGGTATGATGTCAATGGATCCATTAACTGGCCATGTTAAAGCTTGGGTTGGTGGTATGAATTATAAGCACTTTCAATATGATATGGTGAAACAAGGGAAACGTCAGGTTGGTTCAACCTTTAAGCCTTTTGTTTATGCCACAGCTATAGACCAGTTACAAGTATCGCCTTGTGATTCCTTTCCTAGAACACCAATTACTATTGAGGCTGAAAAATTTGGAAATCCAGAACCATGGACAACTAAAAACTCTGACGGTAATTATTCTGGAAAACAAACGCTTAAAGACGCACTGGCAAGTTCTACTAATACAGTAACGGCGCGATTAATGAATGAAATAGGACCGCAACCTGTTGTAGAAATGGCAAAGAAACTCGGTGTAGAACAAGATATTTTAGCGGTACCAGCAATTGCCCTGGGTACTGCTGATATTAGTGTTTATGAGATGGTGGCAGCCTACTCGACCTTTGCTAATAAAGGAGTCTATAATAAGCCAGTTATGGTAACGCGTATAGAGGATAAGAATGGTACTGTATTATATCAAGTAACTCCAGAAAGTAAAGATGTATTGAGTGAAGAGGTGGCTTATGTGGCTGTAAACTTAATGGAGGGAGTAACTCAGGCAGGCTCTGGCCGCAGATTAAGACATAAAGGTTTTGATAAATGGAATGCCGTATATAGAGAAATAATGACAGGCTATCCCTATGAGCTTACCAATCCAATTGCTGGTAAAACAGGCACAACTCAAAATCAGAGTGACGGCTGGTTTATGGGTATGGTTCCCAATTTAGTTACTGGAGTATGGGTTGGAGCAGAAGATCGAGCCGCTCATTTTAGCCGTATTGATTACGGTCAAGGAGCATCAATGGCATTGCCCATTTGGGGACTATACATGAAAGCCTGTTATGCTGATGAGACCTTAGATGTGTCAACTGGTGAATTTGAAGAAGCGTCTGATCTGACAATAAATGTAGATTGCACCGCCCAAGATGAAGGTGATTTAACGACTAAAGCAGACACCACTACTCAAGATGAGGACGTTGAAATAGACTTTGATCTACCTTAGATGTAAACACAAATATTTGCTGAGATTTTAGTATGAATTCTGCAGGGTCTTTTGTACTTTTCAAAAGACAATTTTCGATATATGATAAATAAAAGCGTAGCCGATGTTATTGAGGCTTTACAAGGTGTAAAAGACAATATGACCTTTATGTTTGGAGGATTTGGGTTGTCTGGTATTCCTGAAAATGCCATTGCCGAACTTGTAAAATTAAATATTAAAGGTTTGACTTGTATTTCTAATAATGCCGGTGTAGACGATTTTGGTTTAGGGTTATTATTACAACAAAAACAAATCAAAAAAATGATTTCATCTTACGTAGGTGAGAATGATGAATTTGAACGTCAAATGTTATCCGGTGAACTTGATGTAGAATTAATTCCACAGGGAACCTTAGCTGAGAGAGCGAGAGCTGCACAAGCAGGTTTTCCTGCATTTTATACGCCTGCTGGTTACGGTACTGAAGTAGCAGAAGGTAAAGAAACAAGAGAATTTAATGGTAAAATGTATGTTTTAGAACATGCATTTGATGCAGATTTTGGATTTATAAAGGCTTGGAAGGGTGATGAAGCAGGTAATCTTATTTTTAGGGGAACCGCAAGAAACTTTAATCCCAACATGTGTGGTGCAGCAAAAATTACTGTTGCTGAGGTAGAAGAATTGTTACCTGTTGGCGAACTCGATCCAAATCAAATTCATATTCCTGGAATATTTGTACAACGTATTTTTAAAGGTGCCCATTTTGATAAACGAATTGAGCAACGAACGGTAAGACCAAAGAATTAGAATTATGTTAGATAAAAACGGAATAGCAAAGCGCATAGCTAAAGAAGTAAAAGATGGTTATTATGTCAACTTAGGAATTGGGATTCCAACCTTGGTAGCTAATTTTGTTCGTGAAGATATTGAGGTGGAATTTCAAAGTGAAAACGGGGTTCTAGGAATGGGACCATTTCCACTAGAAGGAGAAGAAGATGCGGATATTATAAATGCAGGAAAACAAACGATTACAACCTTACCTGGAGCGTCATTTTTTGATTCTGCAATGAGTTTCTCTATGATCAGAGGCAAGCATGTAGACTTGACAATCTTGGGTGCTATGGAAGTAGCAGAGAATGGTGATATTGCCAACTGGAAAATTCCAGGTAAAATGGTTAAGGGAATGGGAGGTGCCATGGATTTAGTTGCTAGTGCAGAAAATATTATTGTTGCTATGATGCATACTAATAGAGTAGGAGCATCTAAATTACTGAAATCATGTGCATTACCGTTAACTGGTGTAGGTTGTGTAAAAAAAATCGTTACTAATATGGCTGTTATCGAGGTAACACCAGCAGGATTTAAGTTGCTAGAGAGAGCACCTGGCGTATCAGTTGATGAGATAATCAAGGCAACGGAGGGACATTTAATAGTAGACGGAGACATTCCTGAAATGAATCTATAGAAATTTTGAATATTGAAATTGAAGCCGCATTATGTTATGTGGCTTTTTGTAAGAAAATTCTATTAAAAAGTTTGAAAATGTTAAAAAATAAGGTATTACAACGAAAAATAGAGCTTTTAAACCGATTAATTGAAATTATATCTCATCTTAGTAATCCCAAATTAAAAACGTAATAAACCAAAACTTATTTTTTTGATTTGCCCCAAATCTATCATAAACTTAACTTATGAAAACCAAACCAAATCTACCAGAACCTACTTTTGAAGATGAAAACGTTTTGTTTTCTAATTTAAGAAACACCATAAAAGTTGTTACAGGTGTTTTAAAATTAACTAAGAAAATATTCATGCTATAATCCTTTAGGTATAGCATGAATTAATTTCTTGGTATATGCCTTTTCTGGGCTTTCGTAAATGGTATCTGCATCTCCAATCTCTTCAATTTTTCCTTGATTCATAACCAGTAGTTGGTCAGACATATATTTTACTACGGCTAAATCGTGAGATATAAATATATAAGTAAATCCAAATTGATCTTTTAAGTCGTTCAGTAGATTTAGTACCTGTGCTTGTACAGAAATATCCAATGCAGAAACAGATTCATCACAAACAATTAGTTTTGGTTGTAGTGCAATAGTTCTTGCAATACCAATGCGTTGCCTTTGACCTCCTGAAAATTCATGAGGATATTTAGAGAAGCTCTCTTTTTTTAATCCAACTTTAAGGAGAATGTCAAAAACTTTAGAAGTTCTAACGGCCTTATCCTTTCCAATTTTATGAACGGTCATTGGTTCTAGAATAGCTTCACCGACAGTCATTCTAGGATTTAGTGAGGCAAAAGGATCCTGGAAAATAATCTGAATATCCTTTCTTAATTGTCTTAAGTCTTGTTTATTCAGATTAGTAATATCTTGGCCATTGTATCTTATAATTCCAGAGGTAGCCTTGTCTAATTGCAATATGGCATTACCTAGAGTAGACTTACCACAGCCTGATTCACCTACCAAGCCGAGAGTTTCCCCAGGATATATTTTAAAACTCAACTTATCAACAGCCTTAAAAGGTTTTTGCTTTGCAAACCATCCTGCCTTAGAAAAGTATTGTTTTTCTAAATCGGTAACCTCTAAAATGGGGTCCTTTACATATAGTTTTTGGTGCGCCTTAGTGCGATCTGATTTGGTAATGATAGTTTTATCGATACCATCGTTCATGAAGTCAGATATTGTAGGCAACCTTTTTAGTCTAATTGATGTTGAAGGTCTAGCTCCAATTAAAGCTTTAGTATAATTATGACTTGGGTTTTTAAAAATAGTACGGGTGGTTCCTTGTTCTACAATCTCACCATTATACATAACCATAATACGATCAGCAAATTCTGCAACTAATGATAAATCATGAGAAATAAATAAAATACTCATTTGAGTTTCATTTTTAATTTCCCTTAATAACTCTAAAATGTCTTTTTGAACAGTTACATCTAAGGCTGTAGTTGGTTCGTCTGCTATTAGTAATTTGGGTTTGCAAGCAATAGCCATTGCAATCATGACACGTTGTTTCTGGCCTCCAGAAATTTCATGAGGATAAGCATTGTAGGCACGCTGTGGATCAGGAAGTTTTACTTTTTCAAAAAGAGATAACACCTCACTTTTAATTGCAGTGACTTTTAATGCAGTGTGTTGTTTAAGGATTTCAAAAACTTGTTGTCCACATTGCATAGAAGGATTTAAAGAACTCATTGGTTCTTGAAATATCATGGCAATAGATTTACCTCTTATATTTTGAAATGCTTTTGAATGTAATGCCGCAAGATTGGTTTGATCAAACTGTATTAATCCAGAAGTTATTTTTGATATTCTTCGTGGCAAAAGCCCCATTAAAGCAAGTGACGAAATTGATTTACCAGAACCAGACTCTCCAACAATAGCAGTAATTTGATTGGGCTTTAATTGATAAGAGATAGACTTAATTATTTTCTTTTCTAACTCATTTTCAAAAAATGAAATGCAAAGATCTTTAACAATCAATAAAGGAGGTTCATTCATGCTTAAAAATAAGCAAATTGTAGATTTATTACTGTTTTACTAGTTGATTAATAAAAATCATTAAATTTTTATTATTTAAGTATTTATTTGATAATAAGGCAAATAAGGTTATTCACGGTATTGTAAAAATGCATTTCATCGAATTTTTATGCATTTAATCTATGATTTGTAATTTTAAATGCTATATTAGCGGTCGAGAAAATATTCATTTAAGTCCCAAACTAATGAAAAAAATTACCTTAGCCTTAACTGTTGTCTTATTTCTTGTACTTAACCTAAGTGCACAATCTCCAGAAAAGCTCAAAGCAGAGAAATACCTTTCTAAACAAGGAGAGCTCACATTTACATTTGAAATTGATAATATTGGTGAGTTGATGTTCATGACTCAGGAAATGTCTCTTGTGAATTATGATCCAAATACCAAAACAGTTAAGGCTTGGGCTAATGAAGTACAATTTAGACAATTTGAACTAAGAGGAATTGATTATAAAGTGCCTGAACATTTAAATGAGGTAAAAGAGTCTGAAATTTATGATGTAAGACCATTAGCAAATAGAACTATGATGTCGACATTATCTTTTCCATTGGCATCCTATCCTACGTATGCAGAATATGCACAACAAATGCAAGATTTTGAAGATGACTATCCTGCGTTGGTTGAAACATTTAGTATTGGTACTACTGTCCAAGGGGATAAAGAATTACTGTTTGTTAAAATTTCTGACAATGTTTCTGTCGATGAAGCCGAACCTAAACTTTTGTATACAGCTACAATGCACGGTGATGAGGTTGCAGGATATCCTATGATGTTGACTTTGATAAACTATATTTTAACAGTTTATAGTGATACAGGACATGCTGATCATGCCAGAGTTAAGAATTTAGTTGAAAATGCAGAAATATGGATTAACCCTAATGCTAATCCAGATGGAACGTATCATAATAGCGCAAATAACACCTCTATAGCTAGCGCAAGAAGAGGTAATGGGAACAACATTGATTTAAATAGAAATTATCCTGATAATGTTGCAGGTGCTAATCCAGATGGTCAAGCTTATCAAACTGAGACTATTGCATTTATGGACTTAGCAGACCAGCATAATTTTGTCATCTCTGCAAACTTTCATGGCGGTATTGAATTGGTTAATTATCCGTTTGATAATGCATATGCCTCTTCGGAGTATACTCATGCGGATGGCGATTGGTACGAATATGTTGGTGTAGAGTATGCTACAAATTGTCAAACTGATGCCAATGCTGGGAATACTTCAACTCCTACTTATACAAATAAACCAACTTATATGACTGCGGATGAAGATAGTCATATCTATCCTAGCCCAGGGGTAACACATGGTGCTGAATGGTATCGTGTTTATGGTGGCAGACAGGATTATATGAATTTTTACCAACAAACTAGAGAAACTACAATAGAATTATCAGATGTGAAAATATTACCTGAGAGTTCACTTGTAAACTATTGGTATTATAATAAGAATGCTTTACTCGACTATTTGACACAAGGTACCTATGGCTTTAGAGGTTTTGTTAAAGATGGCAATACCAACAATCCAATAGAAGGTGCTACAATCACTATTGTTGGTCATGACGCTTATGGTTCTGAAGTTTCTTCCGATACTAATGGAGATTTTTATAGACCAATAAAGAGTGGCACATACGATTTATTGATTAGTGCTCCTTGCTATCAATCAGTCACCCTAAACAATCAGACAATTTCTGATTATTCGATACAAAATTTATCAGATATTTTCTTAACCCCAGCAATTACAGTACCTACAGGGTTAGCGGCTTCAAGCGTAGTAACGACTTCTGCAATAATGAGTTGGACAGATAATTCAAGCACATCTTATGATATTCGTTATAGAGAGGTTGGTCAGTCGACTTGGACAACAGTAAACGTGTTTTCAGCGACTTATCAAATTACGGGATTAACCTCATTAACTGATTACGAAGTACAAGTAAGAAGCAATTGTGGTAGCACAAATTCTGATTACAGCAGTTCAGTACAGTTTACAACAACTGATGTTATACCTTGTACAGGAGCAGTTGTGTCTTCTTACCCTTATTTAGAAACTTTTAATTCTGGTATAGGCGATTGGGTTCAAGCAAGTGGAGATGATGGGGATTGGTCATTAGATGCTAATGGCACAGGAACCACAAATACTGGTCCATCAGATGATATAACAGGTGGCGGAAATTACGTTTACACTGAAGCATCTAATGGAGGTTTAGGTACAAATGCGACAGCAATTTTAATGAGCCCTTGTTTTAGTCTGATAAGTCCAAATCACAGTAACTTTTCATTTAATTATCATATGTATGGAAATGCTATAGGTACTTTGACCTTAGAAATTTCAACAGATGATGGCACTAACTGGACAAGTTTATTTTCACAATCTGGCAATCAAGGTAACTCATGGTTTAATGAAAATATTGATATTACGGCTTATTTGGGTGAAACAGTTAAGTTACGTTTTATAGGTACCACAGGTGTTGGTATAAGAAGTGATATAGCAATTGATCAAATTGCAATTACAGAACCAGTAATACCTGATTATTGTTCGTCTAATGGAAATAATACTAATGACGAATTTATTAATCGTATTCAACTTAACACTTTAGATAATAATAATTCTGGAGTGGGAACAACAGGAACAGGATATTCAGACTTTACGGAAAATTCTTCTTTAACCACAACATTATATTCTGGTTCGGAATATACGATTACAATAACGCCTGAATGGCCTGGCACTATCTACCCTGAAGGGTATTCAGTATGGATAGATTATAATCGTGATGGTGATTTCTCTGATAGTGGTGAACAAGTCTGGACACAAAGCCCAACTAACAGCACCACAGTCTCAGGAACATTTACATTACCAACCGATGTTAATTTTGGTGAAACTACAATGAGAGTTTCCTTAAAATATAATGGTATACCGACGGTATGCGAGTCATTTGATTATGGTGAGGTAGAGGATTACACTATTGATTTAGCATTTGATGGTCTCTTATATACCAATACGATCTGGGTGCCAAGTGCACCAACCGCATCTACAGGCGCAGAAAATGTATTAATAAAAGATGGAACGTATAACGTTAATACGTCTATCAGTACAAATGATATAATAATTAATTCAGGGGCAGTAGTCAATTTAGATAAGAGTCAATCCATTTCTGTTGCGGGTAATATTACAAATAATGGTGAGTTAATCCTTAATTCTGATTCTAACGAATTTTCAAGCCTAATGGTTGATGGTACTGTGATAGGTGATGTAAAATATTATCGCCATGTAAATTCTAATACTAATGGTAACGATTTAATTTCTCCACCAGTTAGTGGTCAGTCTTTTATTGACTTTTTAGCCAATAACTCTAATGTATTATCTAATTCTGATCAAACACAGTACCTATTTGGACCGTTTGAAAAGCCTACGAATAATTACAGTTTATATGCAAATAATGAGGTGGTAAATTTAGAGGCAGGAAAAGGATATCGAGCTGCATCAGCCGATAATGGGACGTTTATGTTTACAGGAGCTGTGAATACAGGATCTGTAAATATTTCGATTGAAAAGTCGGGAACAAATTATGACAAGTGGAATTTGATAGGAAACCCTTATACCACTTATATTTCTCTCGCTGACTTTTTAACTACGAACATTCCTAAATTGGATTTATTGAGTGCTGCAGTTTATGGCTATGATGCAGATACTTCAAACGGAAGTAACTGGACCATTTGGAATCTTGCTTATTCTGATGCTAATCCAGGAACACTAATTGCTCCTGGTCAAGGATTCTTCGTGTCATCAATAGATGGAGGTGCGACAATTTCGTTTACTCCTTCAATGAGAGCTAATGGTACATCTGATGATTTTATTGCAGGACGTAATTCGAGCTCTGTCGGTCATTCGGTATTAAGACTAGCAAATTCTAGTAGTTCATTTAACACAGATGTTTATTTTAATGACAACGCAACCTCTGGGATAGATATTGGTTATGATGCCGAGCATTTTGGCGGTGTCCCATCTGAGTTCTCAATATTTTCGGCGATTCCTCAGAATAGTGACTATTTAGAAATGGCAATTCAAGCTATAGGTAATGATGATGTAGATAATAATATAATTATTCCATTAGGAATTTATGCTTCTCAAGGCGAAGAACTTACAATTAGCCTCGAAAATACTAATGTTAATCACACTATTTATTTAGAAGATTCATATACAAATTCGATAACACTACTAAATGATTCTAATTACCAGTTTACACCAGACACTGATTTAACAGGGACTGGAAGATTTTACTTGAAATTCAACCAAAATTCGTTAGCTGTCGATGGCGCAGACTTGACAAAACTTGAGGTGTATGCATTTTCAGAAACAGATCAAATTTCGATTAAAGGTCTAGTGAAAGAAGACACAAAAGTTACTTTATTTGATGTTCAAGGGCGACCTATTTTAAATACTGAAATAAAAGCCAATACAACGCAAAACAGCTTGAGTACATCAGGACTAGCCGATGGTATTTATATTGTCCTATTAGACAACGGAACAACTACGTTCAGCAAAAAATTGGTAATACGATAATAAGAAAACGATATTTATTTTAAAATGGCCTAGATAGTTTCTAGGTCATTTTTGTTTTAAGTGAAGTAATTTTATTCTTACAATGACTTACGGTTTTTCCATATATTTTATTGAAAAAACCTGTTAGTTAATAATATTGCAATTTTCTGATAAAAAAAATGGTAATTTCATAATCTTAGATATTAATTAATCTTTTAACCTCAACATTATGAAAATTAAGTTTTTGTTACTCATCGCAATGATGGGGACGACTATGATTTGGTCCCAAGATAAAGTGTTCTGGCAGAAACAAACCACAGATATCAGCACAATTATTAAAGAAAATCATCAATCAATAAAAGAGTTTCATATCTTCAGTTTAAATGCTGAAGCGCTAAGACAATCCTTAAATTCTGTACCGCAAAGAGATCAATTCATGGCCGTTTCCAGTACCATTTTGTCTTTTCCTAATGCAGAAGGGAAATTACAACGTTATTCTATAAAGGAGGCATCTGTCATGGATTCTGAATTACAATCGCGCTTTCCAGAAATTAGATCTTACGTTGGTCAAGGCATTGAAGACGCTTCGTCTGTTTTGAGGTTTAGTATATCTCCTTATGGATTCAGTGGCATGATTTTAGCTTCTGATGGTAAAAACACATTCATTGAACCAATAAGTCAAAACTCAAGTCAATATATAGTGTTTAACAGAAAAAGCAGAATTGATCGAAGCAATGATTTTGAATGTTTAGTCACTGAGCAAATTAATAATTCCATAAATGGTTCAACACTCAGGAATGCAGATGATTCAATTCTTAGAACGTACAGACTAGCTGTGTCAACAACTGGTGAATACACGCAGTATCATGGTGGAACCAAGGCTCAAGCTCTTGCAGCAATTAATACGACAATGACAAGAGTCAATGGGATTTTTGAAGTAGACTTTAATGTTACACTGATATTAATAAGCAATACAGATAATGTTATTTTCACAAACCCAGGATCAGACCCTTATGGATCTTCTGGACAATGGAATGGTCAATTGCAATCTACCTTAACTAATGTGATTGGAGAAGCCAATTATGATATCGGTCATTTATTTGCTTCTGGTTCAAATAATGGAAATGCAGGGTGTATCGGTTGCGTATGTGTAAATGGAAGTAAGGGAAGTGGCTGGACTAACGGATCAGTGCCAGAAGGAGATGTATATGATGTAGATTATGTTGCACATGAAATGGGTCATCAGTTTGGTGCAAACCACACTTGGACTTTTGGAGGAAATGAAGGTACAAATGTGCAAGTTGAGCCTGGAAGCGGGACAACAATTATGAGTTATGCTGGTATTACTGGTTCAACTGATGTTGAGCAAAACGTAACACCGAATTTTCATGCTGTTTCAATAGAACAGGTTACAGATTATATCAAAACAACAAGTTGTCAAACCAATACAAACACAGGGAATTCTGTTCCAGTGGTTAATGCCGGACCAAACTATACAATTCCAAGAGGAACACCTTTTATTTTAGAAGGGTCAGCAACTGATGCAGATGGAGGTGATGTGCTTTCATATGTTTGGGAGCAAATAGATGAAAATAATGCCTCTACAACGCTTCCTAGTACAACTGCGACTTCTGGTGTGGCTTTCAGATGTTACGAGCCATCAACAAATCCAGACCGTTATTTTCCAAGATTAGAAACTATTAAATCTGGCGGAACATCATGGCAATGGGAAGCGGTTCCGAATGTGGCACGAACGTTAAATTTTAGATTAACAGTACGAGATAATGTTGCTGGTGGAGGAACCAATAACAGTGACGATGTTACGCTTACCGTTAATGGGACAGCAGGGCCTTTTATTCTCAATTCGCCTAATACAAATGTAACTTGGAATGCTGGAACAACTCAAAATGTAAGTTGGGATGTTGCAGGTACAACCGGTAATAGTATCAATGCGACCAATGTTGATATTTTACTTTCAACAGACGGTGGAGATACCTATCCAATTACAATTGCATCTGGTGTACCAAATGATGGCTCTCATGATATTGTAGTTCCTAACAATCAGGGTAACCAAAATAGAATTATGGTTAGAGGCACTAATCATATCTTTTTTGATATTTCTAATACCAATTTTATAATTGGAGCACCTGTAGTTTGTAATGCTACAGTTCCAACAGGCATAGCAGCATCTAATATAGCTGAAACAACAGCTACTTTAAGTTGGAATGCTGTACCAGGTGCTACTTACGATTTGAGATATAGGCAAATAGGCTCTTCAACCTGGATTACTACAGCAATAACAGGCGTATCTTTTAATTTAACAGGTCTAACAGCCTTAACTGAGTACGAAGCTCAGGTAAGAAGTAAGTGTTCAGGTGGTTCAAATTCTGTATTTAGCAGCGCTGTAACATTCACAACTACAGATGTTCAACTTAATTATTGTAATTCTGCAAGTACAAATGTAAATGATGAGTATATCAGTAGAGTACAATTAAATACAATTGATAATTCATCTGGTGCTCAGTTTTATTCTGATTTCACCAATATTTCAACAACACTTAACAAAGGAGCACAATATACGGTAACAGTTACCCCGACTTGGACAGGAACTGTATATAATGAGGGTTATTCGGTATGGATTGATTATAACCGAGATGGTGATTTTGCTGATGCTGGAGAACAAGTTTTTACTCAAGCTCCAACTCAATCAACTCCTGTTTCAGGAGCCTTTACAGTTCCGTCTGGAGCAGTAGAATCGTCAACTAGAATGCGCGTTACGTTGAGCTATAACGCCAATGTTGGACCTTGTGATTCTTTTACTTATGGTGAAGTAGAAGATTATACAATTATCATTGAAGGAAGTGGGCCAGACACTACACCCCCTGTTTTAACTTTAAACGGATCGTCTACAATAGATTTAACCTTAGGCGGAACTTATACAGAACTTGGGGCGACGGCTACAGATAATGTGGATGGTGATATTTCTGTAAATGTAGTCGTTGGAGGTGATGCTGTAGATGTGAATATACCTGGAACCTATATTGTGACTTATAATGTCAGTGACGCTGCCGGTAATGCTGCAACTGAAATAATTAGGACAGTCAATATAAGTGAACCTTCTAATGGGTGTTCAGGAGGTATATTAACACTCCCCTATAACGAAGGATTTGAAGGAAGTACTGGAGGATGGATACAAAACGCAGAGGATGATCTTGATTGGACTGTGCTTTCAGGGTCTACACCTTCAAATAATACAGGGCCATCAAGTGCAATACAAGGCTCAAGTTATATTTATGTTGAAGCTTCAGGCAACGGAACAGGGTATCCAGATAAACGTGCTATAATTACATCACCGTGTTTTGATCTTAATGGTGTTACATCAGCTTCTTTTGATTTTCAATACCATATGTTTGGCGCTGCAGATATGGGGACTATTGATTTAGAGATAACTATTGATGAAGGTATAACATGGACAAGTATCTGGAGCCAATCTGGTAACCAAGGTAATCAATGGAATACCCAAAGCGTTAGCTTAGATGCTTATGTTGGTAGTGGTGCACAATTACGTTTCAATAGATTTGTTGGTAGCACTTGGCAAGCTGATATTGCTATTGACAATATCGCCTTAACCAGCGCGGGTCCAGATATTACACCTCCAGTAATAACACTTAATGGTCTATCAGCTGTAAGTGTTAATGTTGGGGATACTTATACAGAACAGGGAGCTACCGCAACAGATAATATAGACGGTAATCTTACGAGTTCTATTGTTATTGGCGGCGATTCAGTGAACACACTTGTTGCTGGGACGTATTCGGTGACTTATAATGTGAGCGATACCTCTGGAAACCAAGCAATTGAGCTTATAAGAATAGTTACTGTAAATCCAGATACAATAGCGCCAATAATAACCCTCAATGGATCGTCTATTATCAATTTAATAGAGGGGGATAGCTATACAGAACTAGGAGCGACAGCTACAGATAATATTGACGGAGATCTCACAACTAATATAGTTATAGGGGGTGATATTGTTAATACCAATAGCGCAGGAACATATGTGGTAACTTATAATGTGAGTGATGCTGCTGGTAATGCAGCGAACCAAGTTGTACGCACTGTGAATGTGGCACTCGCACCAACATGTAATGATGGAATTCAAAATGGTGATGAAACTGGTATTGACTGCGGAGGATCTTGTGCGCCATGTAGTGATTCTGATGTAGTTCTTAATGAAGGCTATTTTGAAACTGGGTGGGATAGTTGGATAGATGGTGGTGCTGATTGTGCCAGACGACTTGATGAAGCAAGATCCTATGAGGGTCAGTATTCAATTAGAATTAGAGATAATTCTGGTGTGGCGTCATCAATGACTTTAAACAACATTGATATTACTTCTTTCAACTCAGTTGAAGTTGATTTTTATTTCTACGTTCGAAGCATGGAGAATGGTGAGGATTTCTGGTTACGCTTCTTTGATGGCTCTTCTTGGATTACCGTAGAGACTTGGACTAGAGGTGTAAATATTAATAATAATACGTTTTATAATGCGACGGTTAATCTTACACCTATACAGTACAATTTTGCAGTGAATTCTGGATTTAGATTCCAGTGTGATGCCTCTGGCAATAACGATCAAATTTTTATAGATCAAGTGACCATTACAGGAATTTCTTCTGGTTCTAAAGGAAAAAAAGATAATTTAGAAATAGTAGGTTATTTAGAATCTCCAGAGTTGGCAGAGTTTGATATTAAGTTATATCCTAACCCAGTTAAAGGCAATATTTTAAATGTTGAAATTCCTAGTTTGGAAATCTTTAACTATAAAATAATTAATATTCAAGGTAGAATTATCCTTTCTGGAAGATCAGATGGAAAAATAGATGTTTCTAAATTGGAAGGTGGTATGTACTTTATTGAAGTCAATGAAGGAGATGAAACACTGACGAAGAAGTTTATTAAAAATTAAGTGTTCATAATTGAACTTAAAAAAGCCTAGATTTCAAATCTGGGCTTTTTCTGTTATAATTAAAAATAAATAAAAATTCAGTTTTCGTAATCTTTTTCTTCAAAACTAATGTGGTAAAACCACATTTTTAGTCTTGTTTTTAATTATTAACGAAAACGTTTTCGGAATTTTTTAAGAATTAACAAAATTTTAATATTTTCGATGAAAAATTTGCAAAACTAACACTAACCTTTTAAGAAAATGAAGAAAAAGCTAACCTTTTTTGCAGGAATTTTATTGTTGATTTCTGTGGGAACCCTATTTTTTTTAAACAATGAACAGAATTCAGAATTAACTATTGAACAGCAGCGAGAGGCACATGCCAAAATCATCGCAAATTCACCTTTTAAGGAGAGTTTAACTTGGGACAAAAAGAAACGGAAAAAGGAAGGGTTACCTCCAAACCGTTATTTTGAGCAAATGTGGGAACTTACTGTAAACCCAAGTACGGGAAAATTAGATGACGGTGAGTTAACGTTGTTGAGACAGCAGCTTGAATTAGATAGAATTGCTGGTCGAAATCCCGGAGAAGCAGGAAATGACTGGGATGAGCGTGGACCAAATGATATTGGTGGAAGAACACGCGCCATTTTATTCGATCCTAATGATCCCTCAGGCAACATTGTCTATGCAGGAGGTGTAAGTGGTGGCTTATGGAGAAATACCAATATCACAAACTCAGGGTCTCAGTGGGAACGCCTACAAAATATTCCTGGTAATTTATCGGTTACATCCATAACAGTTGATCCTAATAACTCTAACCGATGGTATGTAGGAACAGGGGAGCAGTATACTGCAGGTGATGTTGTAGGAACTGGTGTCTATGTAACTAATGATGGCGGGAATACCTGGAACTCAGTAAATATTCCACCAGCAGGTCCTGGAACTTTTGAATTTAATGCTTCAAACTTATTCTTATCTGGGATTTTTTATGTGAATGATATTGTAGCGTGGGATAATAATGGTAATACAGAATTATTTGTTGGAGTAGGTGCTCATGTTTATGGTGCTTCAAGTAGTCCAACCAATTGGTTGGGCCTTCAAACAGCTGGATTATATCGTTCAACTAATGATGGTGCCACTTGGAATAGAATAGAAACTTCGAACCTTCAATTTGACTTTGCTGGAACAGCATATCCTATAATTCCAAATGATTTTGAGATAGGCGCAGATAATACACTTTGGATGGGAACCATAACGACTCCTGGAATTGGAGGTACAGGTGGTGGTCGCGTATTTAGCACAACAAACGGAAGTTCTTGGACTGAAGCAGGCGCGTCTCCATTAACCGATTCTAATAGAGTGGAGATTGCAGTTTCTGCTAGTAATCCAAATAAAATGTATGCTTTAACACAAGGCGTTAATACCCCAGTACATGTTTATACATCGAATAACCGTTTTGGAAGCATTTCAAATGGAGCATTACCAAATGATGCAGATCAGGGTATCCCTGCGAACGACTTTTGTAGAGGTCAGGCTTTTTACGATCTAATGATAGAGGTTGACCCCAACAATGATAACATCGTTTATGTTGGTGGAATTGACTTGTTTAGATCTACTAACAGTGCCAGTTCTTGGACCCAGATTTCTAAATGGTCTAATAACCCTGGATTAAATACGTTGAATGTTCCTTTCGTACACGCAGATCAACATGCTATGACCTTTAGACCAGGAAATTCTAATCAAGCAGTTTTTGGTAATGACGGAGGCATCTATTATGCATCAAGTTTATCAGCAGCTTCAGGAAACGGTTCTGCAATAGGTGTTAGAAATAATAACTATAATGTAACGCAGTATGTAAAGGCTGGAATTGGTCCTAACGGAAGTGGAACGACGAATGTTATTTTTACTGCTGGTGCACAAGATAACGGTTCTCAGGCATTTAGAAATGCTAATGCCTCACCTGGGATTAATGGTTCTGAAGAATTATCAGATGGTGATGGTTTTTACACCTTTGTCGATAAAGACGGTCAGTATATGATTGCAACCTTTGTAGCCAACGTTATTTATAGATTTAACTTACCTTGGAATGGTTTAGGACGACGACAAGGTGGGGCAACGACCCTATCTAATGACCAATCTCGTGGAGATTTTGTTAATCAAATGGATTATGATAGTGATGCGAATCGTCTATTAACTAATAACTCAAATTCCACACAGAATGCAATAAAGTCAATTAATGTGGCTTCAAACTCAAGCGGAAGTCTTACAAATTCATTATTAACAGCAGAGCCATCGGCATTTAGAGCTTCTCCTTTTGCCAATAATGTATGGTATGTTGGTTTAAAAAATGGGGATCTAATTAGATTGTCTAATGTCAATAACAATAGTGCGAGTTGGACGAGTGTTTCGACACCCTTCTTAGGTTCAGTATCTTCTATTCGCTTTGGGGAAACTGCAAATGACATATTTGTTACCATCCATAATTATGGAGTTACTAGTGTTTGGGCAACATCTAATGGTGGTTCAAACTGGGTAAGTAAAGAAGGGGATCTTCCTAATATCCCCGTGAGAGATATGTTGCAAAACCCTTTAAATAGAGATGAAGCGATACTAGCGACACAATTAGGTGTATGGTCAACGTCTAATTTTAATGCAACTAATCCAAATTGGTCACAGGCTTATAACGGAATGAGCGATGTTAGTGTGACTTCGTTTGACTATTGGGCAGTAAATGGTAATGACAACAACAACCAGATTATAGCTTCAACATATGGTAGAGGTGTTTTTACAGGTTCTTTTACAGCAACGGCTGTGCCTGATACTGAAGCTCCTTCAGTACCAAGTAATTTAACAGCATCTAATACTACTCAGAATTCTACAGATTTGACGTGGACGGCTTCTACAGATAATGTTGGCGTTTCAGGATACGATATATTACAGGATGGTTCAGTTGTAGCTTCTGTATCTGGCACCACAACCAATTATCAAGTTACTGGATTAAGTCCAAACACAAGTTATGCTTTTAGAGTAAGAGCAAACGATGCAGCAGGCAATCAATCTGGAAATAGTAATGTCACAAACGTAACAACAGATGCACCAGATACTACAGCGCCATCTGTGCCAACTAATTTAATAGCTTCAGGTGTAACTTCAAATTCCGTTAATTTATCTTGGACGGCTTCAACAGACAACGTTGGTGTGGCTTCGTACGACGTTCTTAGAAATAGCACTGTAATTGGTAATACAGCTAATACGAGTTTTACGGTTACAGGATTAACACCTGAAACTCAGTATACCTTCACTGTAGTAGCGAAAGATGCTACAGGAAATGTTTCTGGTGAAAGTAATAGTGCTACAATTACTACAGATGCTGTTCCTGTTACCTATTGTTCATCTCAGAGTTCTAATGTTAACGATGAGTATATTTCAAGAGTTCAGTTAAATACTATTGATAACAGTTCAGGAGCGCAGTTCTATTCTGATTTTACGTCCCAGTCAACAACTTTGACTAAAGGCTCGCAATACACTGTGACAATAACACCAACTTGGACAGGTACATTATATAATGAGGGGTATTCTGTTTGGATTGATTATAACAGAGATGGTGATTTTACAGATGCTAATGAACAAGTATTTACGCAGGCTCCTACTCAGGCAACCCCAGTTAGCGGAAGTTTTACAGTTCCAAACACCGCGTCTGAAGTGTCAACTAGAATGCGTGTAACCATGAGCTATAACGCTACAGTTGGTCCTTGTGCTTCCTTTACTTATGGTGAAGTAGAAGATTATACCATAATAATTGAAGGCACAGGTCCAGATACTGAGGCTCCTGTGATTACTTTAAATGGTGCTGCGACAGTTAATCTAAATGTTGGGGAAACCTATACAGAACTTGGTGCTACTGCCACAGATAATGTCGATGGTGATGTTACAGGTAATGTTATTATTGGTGGTGATACTGTCAATACAAATATCGCAGGTAGTTACATTGTAACCTATAACGTTAGTGATGCAGCAGGAAATGCAGCTAATGAAGTTACAAGAACAGTAAATGTTAATGCAGATATTACGGCTCCAGTAATTACATTAAATGGTCCATCATCTGTTATTTTAGAACTTGGGCAAGCCTATAACGAGCAAGGCGCTACAGCAACAGACAATATTGATGGAGATATTTCTGCTAATATTGTAATTGGTGGTGATACAGTTAATACCAATGCTGCTGGCTCATACATTATAACTTATAATGTTAGTGATGCTGCTGGTAATGCTGCTAATCAAGTAACTAGAACAGTGACAGTTAATCCAGATTCTACGGCTCCGGTTATAACTTTAATAGGCGCGTCTATTGTAGATCTTAATGTAGGTGATACTTATACGGAACAAGGCGCTACAGCATCAGATAATATTGATGGTAATATTTCTGCCAATATTGTAATTGGTGGTGATACAGTTAACACTAGTCTTGCTGGCACCTACATTGTAACTTATAATGTTAGTGATGCTGCAGGCAATGCTGCTAGCCAAGTCACAAGAACTGTTAATGTAAACGAGGTGTCAAGTGGTTGTACAGGTGGCATATCCACCTTCCCATATACAGAGAGTTTCGAATCTGGTGATGGTTGGACTCAAGTTGGAGGTGATGACGGTAATTGGGTAAGAAATAGCGGATCAACACCTTCTAATACTACTGGACCAAGTTCTGCAGCAAATGGATCTTTTTATATGTTCTTAGAGGCTTCTACTAACAATAGTCCAGGGCAGATAGGACCAAATGCTACTGCTATTTTAGTTAGTCCTTGTTTTGATTTGACTGCTGAAACAGCTGCAGTATTTACATTCCAAAACCACTTATATGGAACAAATATAGGTGCCTTATCTCTTGAAGTTTCTACCGATGAAGGAACGTCATGGGCTTCGATTTGGAACCTATCAGGAAATCAAGGTAATCAGTGGAATCAAGCTTCGGTTGACTTGGCTTCCTATACGGGTCAGTCTATTACGTTACGATTTGTTGGAACAACAGGTTCAAGTTGGAGAAGTGATATTGCTATTGATAATTTAGAGTTAAATGCTGATGATGGATCTGGTTCTTCAGGTTGTGATGTTTTGAATTTTAATGATTATACACTTAATTCCTTCTCAACTCAAGATACAGACGGAAGTAATTCAATTGGCAATGGCGGAACATCATTAACCTTATCAAATAACACATGGAAATATATTAATTTCCCATATACTGTAACAGCTAATACCGTAATTGAGTTAGAGTTTAGCAGTACTTCGGAAGGGGAAATCCATGGGATTGGATTTGAAAATGATAACGCGTTAACGTCATCATTCTACTTTAAGTTTTATGGTACTCAGAATTATGGTGTAACAAACTTTGATAATTATTCAAATGGAACAGTTACTTACGTAATTCCAGTTGGTGATTCTTACACAGGTAGCATGGACAGACTTGTATTTATAAATGATAATGATGCTGGTTCTGGAAACAACTCAACCTTCTCTAATGTGAAGATTTATGAGACATCTTGTTCTGGAACAACAGCTGCAATACCATTCGGTACAAGAGATGATGAATTAGGTGATCAGGATGAAACTAATGCTAACGCATTTGCAATTTATCCTAACCCAGTAGATAATGTCTTACATGTTAAGTCTAATTTCTTAAGTGAGGAGACGACAACATACAGAATTATTAATATGTTGGGTCAAACTGTTGCAAGAGGAGATAGACATGAAGAAATAAATGTCCGCGAATTAGAAGAAGGAGTTTATTTTATAGAATTAGCAACAGGTGATGATATCATCTTAAGACGATTTGTAAAGCAATAAATAAATCACCTTATAATAACAAAACGCCCAGTTTTAAAACTGGGTGTTTTTATTTAAATGTGTTTGATTTCATTATCGTGTAATAAGTCATCTCCTCGCAAACGCAGTAGAATCTGAGCAACGGCAATGGTATCTTTTTCACAATAACGTATTATGCGATCTATATTATTTTCCTCATAATACACACGATAAACCTCGCTACCGTCAATGTCGTCTTTAGGCGAAGGAATACCTAAAACATTAGTTAATAATTTGAGAGAGGTGTAGGTTTTATAATCTCCAAATTTCCATAACTCTAGAGTGTCAAGATGAGGTACCTCCCAAGGTTTTTTACCAAATAGGTTGAGTTTGTATGGTAATTCTATATTATGAATAATCATTCGTCTAGCGATATATGGAAAATCAAACTCCTTTCCATTATGTGCACAAAGCAAATGTTTGTTTTCGCTAAAATGACTTATAACTAAATTCTTAAAGTCCTTTAGAATTTTAATTTCATCTCCATAGAATGAGGTTACTCTAAAGTTTCTGATATCTCCTTCCATTTTGAAATACCCAACAGAAATACATATGATTTTACCGAATTCGGCCCAAATACCTGCTCTGTCATAAAACTCTTCTGCGGAAAACTCGTCTCTTCTTTGGTATTTTGATTTTGCATCCCATAGTCCTTGTTTAACAGTGTCTAAATCATTAAAATTTTCAGTTTCTGGAACTGTTTCAATATCTAGGAATAAAATATGTTCGAGATTGAGTTTTGAGATCATAGTCCAAGCATTTCATAAGCCTCTTCAATATATAAACTAATGTCATAAGTATATATGCCATCACTAGATAAGTTTGGCGATTTCTGATGGCCTAACCTTACGATTATAAGGTTGTCTTCTGGTTGTACAATAACGTATTGTCCTAAATGTCCTCGCATCATAAAGAAGTCTTTTCCAAGTTGGTGATGTAACCACCAGCCATAACCGTATTCTGGACTTTCCTTAAATCTAGGTTTTATTGACATAGCTACATAACTAGAATCAATGATTTGTTGTCCATTCCATTTGCCATAATCTTTAAATAATTTACCATAACGTGCAAAATCTTTGGCATTACTGGCAATACAGCAATAGGCTTTTACTAAATCATGATCTTCACTATCTACTTGCCAGAGTGTTTCATTTTCAGATCCTAAAGGATTCCATAAGCTAGTTTGAAAATAATCGTATAGCTTTTTTCCAGTGGCGTTTTCAATTACCATCGCCAACATTTGTGTATCACCACTTGCATACTTAAAGACTTGACCAGGTTCTGTTGCCATGTTAAGGCCATTCATGACCTTAGCTAAATCGTCATCAAAATAGGCGCGTGTTGTTATAGATAATGGTGAATAATAGGCTTCGTCCCAGTTGGTGCCAGAAGCCATGCTGCTTAGGTCACCAACTGTCATTTTTGCTGCAGATCCTTCACAAAATGCGGGTAAAAAATCGCATACTGGTTGATTTAGACTTTTAATGTAGCCATCTTGAATAGCCTTAAACATTAGTCCGGAAACGTAACTTTTGGCCATTGAGAATGAATTGGACTTTGAATCCTCATTGAAGCCATCGTAATATTGTTCAAACCAAATACTATCATTTTTAATGATGACATAGGCGATTGTTCCCCAATCTTTGTGAGCCTGAGACAATTCCTTAGTTGACTCAACAGAATTATATCCTTTGTGGTTTGGCCATGGTTGAGGATTATTACTTACTGCAATAGTTTGATTATCGAAATGCTTGTAGTCTTCAAGATAAGCGGTTGTGTGTCCTCTCATATAGATCGTTCTTACGGCTTTTAAGAGGTAATCGGTATCTGTTAAGTACAGTACTCCAATCAATAAACCAAATAGAATAATGATTGACCTAATTAGTTTTTTAATGAATTTCATATCAAATGGTTAAGCTTTTCGCCTTTTAAGTTTTTCCTTATAAAAACGTTTATCAGCGATATATAGTGTTTTATTAAAAGTAGCAATTATATTCTGCTTTTCATCAATCAAACTCATTGTCTTAACAATATCTGTTTCATGATGTTCAGCGACTTTTTTCTTAATGGTTTCAATTTCATCTTTAGTAAATTCAAATTCACCAAAAATGGTTGACTTGCCTGGCTTTCTGTAGCGTGCTTCTACAGCTTTATCCCAAACCACATAGTCATTACCTAAAATCTGAAGTAATTGAATCATATAAATTGGGTCTGTTGCAGCAAGCATACTACCTCCAAAAATAGAACCTGCATAGTTTCTATTTTTCCAGTTGAGTTTCATTTTAATCTTTACATAATGTAAATCATCGCTAACTTCAACTAATTTGGCCGTTGTTCTCTTGTACATTGGCGACCAATTAAAACCATATTTATATATAGTAGATACTTTAAAATAGCGTTTGAGAAACTCAGTTCCGGATTTATACATTAAAATAAAGTTTGTTGTTTGTATTTATGTTGATGATTGAGTAGCCACACTTTTCGATGAAGCCCACCAGCATAATCCGTGAGACTTTCATCACTTCCAATACCTCTAAGGTATGGTACTATAATCCAAAGCGGGTTTTTTTCATTTGCGCGTGCAACAGCTGGTATAGCTTTTACATCTCCTAGTTGCCTTGATAGGTTTAAATATGAGACGGTTATTGCAACAGGTGTTTTCTGAAGCTCATGCCATACCTTTTTTTGTAAGCGACTACCTTTAGGGTTTAATGGTAAACCAATTGATTTAAGAGCAGTATTAAAACATGCCTTAAGTTGAGTAACACAGTCTAGCAAAGATTCAGGAATTTTTGCTGTTGATGGGATTTGATTATCTAATATAGAAACTGCCGAAATGCCATTTTTATCTCCTGTAATTTTAGCAACTCCTAAAGGGTTTCTATATAACAGGTGTCCATTAATTTTCTGGATTTTCATTTTCAATTAATCCTAATCGTTTAGCTCGTGTTTCCCAGCTTTTACGTGCAAGCAGTTGTAAGTCTGAAACATTATCACTTTCGTCCATTATCTCAAGTCCAAGTAGGGTTTCAATAACATCTTCCATTGTTACTAATCCACTGACAGATCCATATTCGTCTACAACTAAAGCCATGTGATTTCTCGCTTCTACTAATTCTTCAAAAAGCGTGGGAATGGGAAGACTTCTATTAACAATAATAATGTTTCTCTTGATTTCGGATAACAATTTAGACTTATTACCAAGAGCCATTTCCTTGAATACTTCATCTTTCAATACTAAGCCAGTAATATTATCAGGATTGTCTGTATATACAGGAATGCGCGAAAAACGAATATTTTGATTAACCTCAAAAAAGTCTTTAATGCTTGTGTTCTCACTTTCTGTTTTCATGACGGTTCTAGGAGTCATAACATCTTTGGCTTGCACTTCTTTAAAAGTTAGAAGATTCTTAATCACCTTACTTTCATTTTCTTCAAAGACCCCTTCTTCTTGAGCAATATCTGCCATAGCTACAAACCCTTCACGACTTAATACACTACCATGCCCTTTTCCGCCTATAAGTTTTGTTGTGAGCTGAAGAATCCATAAAATTCCTGTCCATTTCAGAGGGAAGATTAAAACATTAAGAGCTTTTGATGTAAAATTGGCTAATTGTTTCCAGTAGGTTGCCCCTATAGTTTTTGGGATAATTTCTGAGGCAACTAATATGAGAATAGTCATAATGGTTGATACCACTCCAACCATAACATCTTCTGTAAATTCTATACCAAGAACACTGCGTTTCGTGGTGCCATAGAGTTCTGCATAAGCTACTTTTGCCTGAACACCAACAAGTATTGCGCCTACTGTATGTGCTATAGTATTAAGGGTAAGAATGGCTATTAATGGCCTATCAACATCCTTTTTTAGCTCTTCTAATTCAGTGGCATAAGCTTTACCTTCTTTCTTTTTTACATTAATAAATGTTGGTGTGATACTTAGCAATACAGCTTCTAAAATGGAACATAAAAATGAAAAGAAAATGGAGATTATAGCGTAAAAAACAAGTAAAGCCATTAAATAATTTTATTTAATGGCTAATTTAAAGAATATTCTATGATATTCATTTGATTGACTGATGTTTAATTTCTTGTGGCGCGTTGAGCAGCTTTAGCAGCACGTTCTTGCTCTCACTGTGCTCTTGCCTCAGTCTGCACTCGTACCTGAGATGTAATATTTAAGTTCGTCGCCTAAAGTTTTGATTTTATTAAAAAATGCTTCGGATGCAACATTAGTATCCAGATATATTTTTAGCTGGCCTTTGGTTAGTTTACACTCAAAGACATCATTTCCATAATCGCCATTGGTCCATAAATAGGTGTTTCTATTGACGTTTAGGTTGCTTTTACCTAATTCTTTAATGAGTATGCTTTTGATACCTTCGTTTTTTGATTGATGATAACGTGCTTTAAACTTATAGTCCTCATCTGAAACGGAAACAGAAACAGAACTGTTGTGTTTGTCGTTAGTGTCATTTTCCACCGCAACCGAATACGATTTACTTGTTGAGGTTTGAGGAGTCTTTGGAGGCGATGGTGGTTCTGGAGTAGTTTGAGCCTCCATCACAAGACCTGAGAATAAGGTCATGATCAGTAACAAATAGATTGACTGTTTTGCATTAATTTTTCTAATGCTTCCTTCTACGTTTTTTGATTTTTTGAAATTCATAATAATTCGTTTTTAATGATTGTTTGATACAAATTTAGATGACCAAACTGGCCTAAAAAAGAAAATGCCAGGCGTTAACCTAGCATTAACCAAGCATTTAAATACTATTAACCTACTTTAAATTCTAGGCCTACATTTCTTATGCTTTCAATGGAAATTGAAGGATCTAATTTGAAATATTTACGGAGTCTACTGATAAAAACATCCATACTTCGACCAGAAAAGAAATCATCATTATCCCAGACCGCTTTTAGAATATCTTCGCGCTTGAGTAGTTGATTTTTATGCTGAAATAAAAATAGAATAAGTTCACCTTCTTTTTGGGTAAGTTGCTTTTTGTAGTCCTTACAAGTTAATTCTAGTCTTTTGGTGTCTAAACTATAAGTATTAATTTGAATAATATCTGAAGCTTGAAGTTGACTTGATGCTCTTTCACTTCGCTTTAAAATATTATTGAGTCTTAAAACCAATTCATCTGCTTCAAAGGGTTTTACGATATAATCATCGGCTCCTAGTTGAAGTCCTTTGATTTTATCTTCCTTTAATTTCCTTGCCGTGAGAAATATAAAAGGCACTTCTGGATTGTAATCAATAACTCTTTCAGCAAGGGTAAATCCATCCATTTTTGGCATCATAACATCAAAAACACAAATATTAAAATGCTCTTTTTTAAATAATTCCAAAGCTTCATTTCCATCTTTAGCCCAAGTGATCTGATAGCCTGAAATTTCTAAGTACTGTTTTAAAATGTTGCCAAAATCTAGATCATCCTCTGCTAATAATATGTGCTTCATGATTTTAAGTTTAACTAAAAGGAATGGTTAATGTAAATGTTGTGCCTTGGTCTTTTTTACTTTCAACCGAAATGTGTCCATGATGCGCCTTTATAATTTGATTGGTATAATACAATCCAAGCCCAAGACCTTTTACGTTATGGATTTCTTTGTTTCCTGCTCTATAAAACTTCTCAAAGACTTGATGTTTATCTTTTTCTGAAATCCCAATCCCATTATCTTTAATAGCTATAGTTAACGTTTTTTCACTCTGGACATTACAATCAATTATTAACTCTTCGTTGGAGTATTTAACTGCATTTTCTAGAATATTTAATAGCGCTGTAGTAATATAAAATTTATCTATTTCAATAGTGTTTACAGTGTTAGAAAACGATCGATTTAATTGAACATTTTTTGATTTTACGGACAACATAAAATCATCTAAAACAGTGTTTAAATAAGCTTCGATAGTAACAGATTCCTTAATTAATTGAATTTCGTGATAGCCTAAACTATTATTTAAGACTTGATCGATTAATTTTTGAAGTCTCTTGTTTTGGCGTTCAATAGTTTCAACGGTATTAGCGACTTGTTCTGGTTGCTTTTGAACAGCATCATTCTTTAGCATTTTTGTAGCTAAGGTTAAGGTCGCCAATGGTGTCTTTAGCTCATGTGTAATGTTATTTACAAAGTCTGTCTTAATATCCGCGATTTTCTTTTGGGTAATTAAGCTTTTAATAGAATAATAGAGCAGACCAATAACCATTGCAAATATGAGTAATGATAGGAGTAGAAGTCCAAACATCTGTTTAAGTACTATGGCTTTCCAGCCATCAATATCCATCTCATCAATGGTCTGAAAAGTTAAATAAAAGCTCACTTCTTTTTCCTCACCGTTAATGGTTCTGGTTGAGGTATGGTCGGTTTCCCAGTTGGTACTGCTAATACCAATACTATTATCTTCTGAAATATCATCACCTAAAACAATGGCTTTAGGTGTTTTAATGATATTAAATAACGTGTCAGTTTTTACGGAGTCAGCTATGATAATGGTTTTAACTTTTTTGTGGAATTTAATACCGTAAGGAATATTATTGGCATCAAGACTTTTCTGATATTCTGATTTATAAGTGTCATTTATGGAATCTATGACAAACTCTAAATTGCTTACAACGTCTCTTTTTTGAGCCAGACCAAACTTGTAATCCACTACTTTTTTGATAAAGTGTTCTTGCCAGAATTCCGAAAGAGAATCTAGCTTTGGAGAGAAATCATCGATCCGCGAAATTGATTCTCTTGTTTCATTAATAAAGGCTTTTTTCTTGAGTTCGTAAGTATTATGAATGAGATATCCCTGAATAATAGAGAGAGCAATTAGACCAAGGATAGACGCAAGGATAAGACTATTAATTTTACGTTTCATAAGCTTTGGTAAGTTAAACATAAAACAGAGTTTATAATTCTTGTTGGTTATTTTTTTGATTGACGATGAAACAAATCTAGAACGAACAATTTAGAGTAAATACAAAATGGCGAGGGTTAACCTAGGATTAACTTAGACGCAGGTAAATATTTTTTTAATAGCTCTATTATTTTTTAGTTTTGACTTAATAGAAGATTAATGTATTGTTAATCTCTTTAAAAATCAGTATATTACCTCTTTGTGTATAAGGTTTTTAGTTTTACACGCAACCTTTAATCAATTCTCTCATTTATTTAATAAATATTGTTATGAGACAGGTATTTACTTCAATTTTTTTTGTGTTTTCTATTTTGTGTACACAAGCCCAAGTATACAACGATATTCCTAAGCCTATTTTGTCTAAGCATAGTGTGGCTGAAAAAATATACCTTCAAATTGATAACGCTATGTACCAAACAGGAGAGACGATTTGGTTTAAAGCAGTTGTAGTAAAATCTCATGATAATAGCCCATCAGATTTGAGCAAAATTTTGCATGTGGAACTTATTGACTCTAACGAAAATTTAATAGAGCATAAGTTATTAAAGCTTATTGGTGGTCTTGCTGAGGGTTCCTTCAATTTAGAAAAAAGCTATGAGCAAGGTAAATATCAAATCAGGGCTTATACACAATGGAATAGAAATTTTGGTGATGATTTTATGTTTTACCAACCCGTTGAGGTTTTTAATTTAAAAGAGGAGACTGAAAAGCAAAAAGCCATTATAAATATTGCTGTTGGACTTGGAGAATATACATCTATTGAAGCAGATATTAATCCAAAAGTGATTAATAATGATTTTAAAGGGAAATTAAACTTATTTATAGATACGGGTAAATCCTTAGATTCAGTGCTTTTAGAGAAAACTAAAGAGGGCATATACAGATTAGACTATAAATTACCAGAGCATGCCACAGTAGCCGAACTTAAATTTAAAGTTGCTCCTAAAAACAGATTTGAATTTAATAAGACAAAGGAAAATTTTTATTCAGAGACGGTAATTATTGATGAAGACCATTTAGATTTTCATTTCTTTCCTGAAGGAGGTAAGTTGGTTAATGGACTTTTAAGTACAGTTGGATTTAAGGCTTTAGACTATAACGGAAAAGGCCGTAAAGTAGAAGGCACTATTAAAAACAGTAAAGGAAATCCAATTACAGCTTTTAAGAGTAATGACTTAGGAATGGGAACTTTAAAACTTCGTCCAAAATTAGGGTTAACGTATTATGCCGAAATCAGAAATAACGATATTATCTATAAATATGATCTACCCATCCCTTATAATTCAGGTAGTGTTTTAACGGTGGCTAATATAAAAGATGAGTTGATGTTGTCAATAACATCAAAAAATCAAAAGTCTAAATTTTTTATCGTAGAAGTTTCATCGAGAGGTACAAAACATCAGAGCTTTAGATTTAAGCAAAAACAAACCATAACAACTTCGATTCCCAAAAAATCATTACCAGATGGCATAATTAAAATAAGCGTTAGTAATGATAAAAATCAGACCGTGTGTGAGCGTCTGTTTTTTAATTACAGAGATGATAATCGTTTAAAACTAGGCTTAAACTCAGATAAAATTAATTACGTTCAGCGCGAAAAGGTAAAAATGGAAGTTGTTTTAGACAGTGCGCAACTTGGTAATAATACCAACCTTTCAATACTGGTAGTTGACAAAAAGCGAAGCGAAAATTCAAAAGAACTTAAGTCAAATATAGTATCTCATTTATTGCTGAATTCAGAATTGAAGGGATTTATTGAACGACCAGATTCTTATTTCGAAGCTTCTAATCCGCGAGGGTATTCCGATTTAGATGCTTTAATGCTTACACAAGGATGGCGTAACTACAATTACACAAAAGTATCTCCTCTGACCACATTTGAGCACCAACCAGAAACTCATCTAAAGCTCTCAGGTACAATAGGAGAATACTTTAATCCTAGAAAACGTCCTAAAAACCCCTTAGACCTTAATCTCATAGTCCAAGATGAGATTCCACAAATCAATAGTATAGAAATTCCTGAAAGTGGTAAATATTATTTTGCACTTGATGATATTTACAAGGGAAGTACCGAGTTTTTTATGCAAGTTGTAGACAAAAAAGGAGAACCAATTGATTTTAGTATCAACCTTGATAAAAAGTGGCAACCGAAAATAAAAAGCTTACAACAACAGTTGTTTTCATTATCAAGCGAGGTAAAGTCTAACTTTAAAGCAGAGATGGAAACGGTTAATGAGATTCAGAAAAAGTATGAAACTGCTTTTAATACCATAGCCTTAGATGAGGTTAATGTAAAAGGATATAAAATGACTCCAGAAAGAGAGAAGTTTATTGATTTGCATGGAGAACCAGATGTAGTGATTGACGGAAAAAAGTTAAGTGAAAATGCTCCAGATTGGTCTCATGGTGCTTTTAGTGTATTAAAAGCTCAATATGGTGATGTTATTCAGGTCTTGTATACCGAAACTATTCCTCCTTGGCTTTATGTATGGGACAGACGTGTAGATATGACCTATGTTCTGGTGGATAATATACCAGTATATATTGGTGATTACAGTTTAATCCAAGATATACCTGCAGATGAAGTTGAAAGTATAGATATTAATAGAAATCCAAAAGATAAAAATAGATATTGTACTGACACTTTTCCTGGAATTCGCTATTGTCCGCAAAGTGCAATTTTAGTAAACATTTATACTAAATCTGGAAAGGGTCTTTTTGGTATATCTAAGGCAAAAGGCGTTTTAATAAATGAAATTCAAGGTTTCTCTGAGTCTGTTGAATTCTATGCTCCAAATTACGAAACGCTTACAAATCAAGATTGGGTAATACCAGATAACCGGAGTGTAATTCATTGGGAACCTAATGTTACCTTAAATAAGGAAGGCAAGTATTTCTTAGAGTTTTACAATGATGATCATGTTGGTGAAGTTTCTGTTATTGTTGAAGCTATTTCTGAGGATGGAAAAATAGGTTACATCGAGAAAACATATACTATTAAAGAAGTAGAGCAATAATGTCAGTAGTTTATCTTAAAATATTTGAAATATCAGTTACAGTAAGTTTAGGAAAATACATATAGGATGTCTCGTAGCCCTTACTTTCAATTTAAGTTTTAGCACTATGAAGGAAATTAGTAATCGTTATGGTGTCGCACTTTTGGCCTATATTTCTTAAGGCAGGACCAGTCATATGTTTACCTAATTTATGACAGGACGCACAATTGGCATTAAAAATTCGCTTGCCCTGTGCTGAAGACACATCCTAAAAGGCATTGGTGCCACAAAACGGCTTACTCCGCAGCCAGACTGTTGATAAGGTTTTAGAGCCATGAACAAAATGCCTAGACCTTCAAAGATGATATGTATAGGTATTAAGGCAAATTGTTTCAACTATTATTGTATTAATTTGACTACATCTCTAGCGAAATAGCTCGCTATGATATCAGCACCTGCACGTTTAATAGACGTGACTTGTTCTAGCATAACCGCATCATGGTCTAACCAACCTTTTTCTGCTGCAGCCTTAAGCATCGCATATTCGCCCGAGACTTGGTACACTGCAATAGGAATTTCAAAGCTGTTTCTTATATCACGTACAATATCAAGATAACAAAGGCCTGGCTTTACCATAACGATGTCTGCACCTTCATTTATATCCATTTCGGTTTCCCTTATGGCCTCATCTCTATTGGCAAAATCCATCTGGTAGGTCTTTTTATCTTTCGGAACATCAATAATATCTGCAGGAGCAGAGTCTAAAGCATCTCTAAATGGTCCATAAAATGCAGAGGCATATTTAGCAGAATAACTCATAATTCCAACATCTAAAAAATTAGATTGGTCTAAGCCTTCTCTTATTCCAATAATACGACCATCCATCATATCACTTGGCGCAATAAAATCGGCTCCTGCTTCTGCATGAGAAATACTCATTTCGGCTAAGGCTTCTACCGTTGCATCATTAATTATTTTTCCACCCTCAACGATGCCGTCGTGCCCATAAGATGAGAATGGATCTAGAGCAACATCAGTCATAACTAGCATGTCTGGACAAACCGATTTAACTGTTTTTATAGCACGTTGCATTAATCCGTCTGGATTTAGAGCTTCAGTTCCTTTGTTGTCTTTGAGTTTGTCGTCGACTTTAACAAAAAGAAGGACTGATTTTAAGCCTAAACTCCATAGGAATTTTACCTCATCTTTCAATAAGTCTAAACTGTAGCGATAGTAATTTGGCATGGACGGAATTTCTTCTTTTATCCCGTTGCCTTCGACGATAAATAAGGGTACTAAAAAGTCATTTGGTGTTATAATAGTTTCTCTAACTAATCCTCTTATGGCTTCATTAGTTCTTAATCTTCTATTTCTTCTAATTGGAAACATAATTAAATCCAGTTTTTAGGTTGTTTTAATACGTCTAGTAAGCGCTCTTCTTCGCTCCCTTCTTTAGGATGATGATCGTAAACCCACTGCACATGTGGAGGTAAACTCATTAAAATGCTTTCTATTCGTCCATTGGTTTTTAAACCAAACAAGGTACCTTTATCATGAACAAGATTAAACTCTACATAACGACCACGTCTAATTTCTTGCCAATTGCGTTGCTCTTGATTATAAGGCAGCTCCTTTCGTTTTTCGACAATTGGGACATAAGCTTCAAGAAAACTGTCACCAACTTCTGTTACAAAGTCGTACCAGTTTTGCATACTCATAGCTTCAGTTTTTTTGCAATAATCAAAAAATAATCCGCCAATACCACGCGCTTCTTTTCTATGTGAATTGTAAAAATACTCATCACATCGTGCTTTATATTTTGGGTAAAAATCCGATTGGTGTTTATCGCAAGCTGATTTACAAACCCTATGAAAATGTGTAGCGTCCTCATCAAACAAATAGTAAGGGGTTAAATCTTGTCCACCACCAAACCACTGATCTACGATCTGACCAGCGTTATTATACATTTCAAAATAACGCCAATTGGCATGTACAGTTGGCACCATCGGATTTTTAGGGTGTAACACTAAACTTAATCCACAAGCAAAGAAATTGGCATCCTTAACACCAAAGTAGTTTTGCATACTTTCTGGTAACTTACCATGAACCCCTGAGATATTGACTCCGCCCTTCTCAAAAACATTGCCGTTTTCAATAACACGTGTTCTTCCACCACCACCTTCAGGTCGTTTCCAAATATCTTCCTGAAACATAGCTTTACCATCTATAGCTTCTAGTTTGGAAGTAATCGCATCCTGTAATTCGTGTATGTAATTGAAAAATTTATCTTTCAAATCGTATTATTTATAAAGTTCGTACACCTCCATATCAAGTGGCTGCTCACCAGGTGGTGTATATTCATTAATGCTCGTTTTTTGCCATTCAAAGTTAGTATTTGTTGCAACCTTAACACTACTAATATTGTCTTTGTGCACTATAATTTGCAATGTTTCTAAACCTAAATGATCAAAGGCATATTTAGACAGGTTGTCTATGGCTTTTATCATTAACCCTTTACCTTTAAACCTATATCCAATACAATATGCAAACTCACCTTGATTTTTACCCCAATCGAGTTCTTTGATATAAATAAGACCTGCTAGTTTTCGAGTTTCCGTTTCTTTTAAGGTAAAAAGAAACTCGGTTTTAGATTGAAATTGCTTTATTTTTTTCTGAACAAATCGTTCGGATAATGTAGGTGTTAAATTCTGTTCGAGTGTTTTTGGGAAATAACGTTTAAAGCGATCGGCATTTACTATGCATAAATCCCATATTTTCAAGGCATCTCTGGCATGAATAGGATTAATTTCAAAACCGTCAAATCCAATCATTAACTTAGTTCAATTTTATCAAAGGGTTCAAAACCAATTTCTTCGTCGTCATCAAAAAGTAAGTCTACGGCAATTACCGAAGCTGAGGTTACACTCAAGGGTAATACGAGTATAATACCAACTACTGGAATCAGTAATAACAATAAAAAGCCTATACCATTTCCTATTGCCAATCCTCTATTTTGACGAATAAAAGCAACACTTTCCCTGTATTTAAAATGACGTTCTAGTGTGTAATCCATATTTGCGAAACCAGCATAGTACGCTTGAACTAAGAATAGCAACACCGTTGAAAAAATATTAATTACAGGAATAAACTTTAGAAGTAATATCGGAATGGTTAAGGTCAATTCTTTCAATAAATTTCTTAAACCTATTCTTATACCGCGAACTAACTGTTTGGTGAAATTTGTTTTGATATAATTCTGTGCAGGTTTACCGGTAAAATAGGCTTCAATTTTTTCGGAAACTGGACTCATGAATGGCGAAGACAAGGCCATGATGATGTGCTTGTAGGATATTAAACCTATTGCAAAAAGCACAAAGCCAGCAATAAAAGTTGAAATTGCAGTAAATGTATCTTTACCTGAATCCCAAACCCAAATGCCTGCAATCCATTCTCCCAAATTATCGGACAAGGTATAGGCTGTTATAAATATTAAGGCAAAAACAACAATACTGATAATTACTGGAATCACAAAATACCTCCATAACTTCAGCTTTGAAATTAAACCGTAAGCTCCTGAATATACTTGTAATCCTCTAATAATATCTTTAATCATTTCTTCTTTTTTAATTAATCGATAGTTCTATTAAAAGAGACGCTTAAATATAAAATCTGTTACTTTCTTAAGTATTATATTCCTTAACCGCATCAATAAATGCCTTGGCATGATCTAAAGGAATATTAGGTAAAATACCATGGCCTAAATTTACGATGTATTTATCTTTTCCGAAGTCGTTAATCATCTGGTGCACCATTTTTTTAATTTCAGATGGTGGTGAAAATAAACGTGTTGGGTCAAAATTACCTTGTAATGTTATATGGCCTCCTGTTAAATAACGTGCATTTCTGGCAGAACATGTCCAGTCTACTCCTAAAGCAGAAGCCCCTGATTTAGCCATTTCACCTAATGCGAACCAGCATCCTTTTCCAAAAGCAATAACTGGTGCATCGTCCTTTAATGCATCTATAATTTGCTGTATATATTGCCACGAAAACTCTTGGTAATCCACTGGTGATAACATGCCTCCCCAAGAATCAAAAACCTGTACAGCATTACAACCAGCCTTAACCTTTTCTTTGAGATAGGCTATTGTAGTATCAGTAATTTTTTGCAATAATCCATGTGCTGCAACTGGATTTGTAAAACAAAATTCTTTGGCTTTATCAAAGTTTTTGGAGCCTTGGCCTTGTACACAATAGCATAAAATTGTCCAAGGAGAACCAGCAAATCCTATGAGTGGAATTTCATCATTAAGTTTTTCCTTAGTGGCTTTAATAGCTTCATAAACATAACTAAGCGCCTGAGTAACGTCTGGAGTAATGACATTATCAACATCCTTTTGAGAACGAACAGGATTTGGTAAATACGGACCAAAATTAGGTTTCATTTCAACCTCAATATTCATAGCTTGAGGAATGACCAATATATCTGAAAATAAAATGGCCGCATCCATTCCGTAACGACGAATTGGCTGTACCGTTATTTCGCTCGCCAACTCAGGGGTTTGGCACCGTGTAAAGAAATCATATTTGGCCTTTATCTCCATGAATTCAGGCAGATATCGTCCTGCTTGACGCATCATCCAAACTGGAGGTCTATCAACAGTCTCTCCTTTTAACGCTCTTAAGAATAAATCGTTTTTAATCATATTGGATATTAGCTTTTGGCTTTTGGCCTTTAGCTGTGTTTTATTTTATTGATTAAACTGTTTATCATTTTTGCCTCCTTGTTCAGAAGTTCAAAAATATTTTTTAAATCCTTTTCAGAGAAAAAATTTAATTCTTGCGAAATAGTTAATTGAGTTTCAACTTCAAACAGCGAACCCATAGCAATCTCTAAGAAGCGCTTAAATTCAACTTCGCTGTTTCTACTGCATCCCTCAGCAATATTTGAAGGAATTGAAACAACAGCTCTGGTTAATTGACTTCTTAAGCCAAATTTTTCCTCTGAAGGTAAATGTTGAGAAAGAATGTAGACTTGTTTGACAATTTCGATGCCATTTTTCCAAATTTCAAGTTGTCTAAAATTTCTCATTTTATATTTTTTCAAATAGCTAAAAACTAATAGCTAATTGCTATTGCACGTAGTGCATATTCACCAATTCTATAACACTTTCAACTGTAGGTACTTTTGCGATTCGAACGTCTTGAAAGTAGTTTTTTGCTGTTTTTGCTGTGGTCTCACCAATACAAAAAGCAATACCTTTTGCTTTATTTTGCTTAATAAAACTATCTACTGTAGAAGGACTATAAAACATAACTCCATCTAAATCACCATCAATTTTATCAGCATCATATTTGGTTTGATAAGCCTCTATTTCATTGACATTAATATTGTGTTTTTTAAGCGTATCTGGTAAATAGTCTAAGCGTAAATCACTACAGAAATAAGTAATTTCATTACCATTAAGGTGTTCTACTAAATAATCTGCAAGTCTCGTTGCGTTGGCCTCTGTGTGGGTCACTTTTCCAATTCGCTTTTCAACCATACGCTTGGTGCGTCGACCAACACAATATATGTTTTTGAATTGCAATTCAGGCGCCGAAAAGTTAGTAAGCAATGCTTCAACTGCATTTTTGCTTGTGATAATGACGTTTTCAATTTCATTTCTAATGACGCTCTTTGAAATACGATTTAAACTAATTTTAATAGCATCGTTACTTTCTGAAACAACAGCATTATGAAACAACATGACCTGATCGTCAGTAAGTTTTTTTGTAGAGTAGATATTGGTTGCTTTATCACTGCGTTGAAGCTGGTCTATTAAGGTTTTACCGCCTTTACCAATAACATAGTCAGCACAGAATTTAGCCAGATCGTCATGCTTTCCTAAAGGTACTACTTTGGTAATTTCAATCTTTTTAGTTCCATCTTTGCTTAGAAGGACACCTTTAAAATTAACCTCTTCATTCTTAATAAATGCTAGTGCGCCAATAGGTGCTGTACATCCACCTTCGAGTCTATTTAAAAACTCACGTTCAATAGAGGTGCAAATTTCAGTTTCGTCATGATTTATTTTTGCGCAGATTGCTCTTACTTCTTCGTCGCTTTCTAAAGCGGTAATCATTATAGCTCCTTGTGCAGGTGCTGGAATCATCCAGTGTAAATTAATAGCATTTTCCGGTCTTATACTTAAGCGACCAATACCAGCGGCAGCGAAGATGGCAGCGTTCCAGTTGGCATTATCTTCTAATTTTTGAAGTCTAGAATTTACATTTCCTCGTATCCCTACCACAGTATGTGTTGGGTAACGATTGAGCCACTGTGCCCGTCGTCTAAGACTTCCTGTTGCAATTACAGCATCTCGTGCTGATAAAAATTCTTCGTTATTTTTAAAAACGAGTGTATCATTAACATTGCCACGTTTTAAAACTGCGGTTTGTACGATGCCTTTTGGAAGAATAGTAGGCACGTCTTTTAATGAGTGCACGGCAATGTCAATATCTTCATTAAGCATTGCAATGTCTAAGGTTTTGGTAAAAATCCCAGTAATGCCAAGTTCGTAAAGCGGTTTGTCTAATACAATATCGCCCGTAGATTTTAGAGGTACTAAGGTTGTTTTATGTCCCAAATTCTCAAGCTGAGATTGGACGGTCTTGGCCTGCCATAGTGCTAACTGACTATCGCGCGTACCAATGCGAATTACTCTAGACATTATTGGTAGTTTCTAGCTGAAAGATTTTTTTTATAAGTGCAATGCTCTCATCTGATGAGTTGCTATCTTCTCGG
>Ga0189289_10224_pt1 | contig 45098 bp, 38 predicted proteins | sample UW106minimetaG_FD_130313 | JGI IMG/M metagenome (GOLD analysis project Ga0189289, IMG submission 130313) | Marine microbial communities from the Costa Rica Dome - UW106 mini metaG | ecosystem: Environmental > Aquatic > Marine > Oceanic > Photic zone | place: Costa Rica: the Eastern Pacific...
CATATGAAGTATCAATTCCTTTATATGTCTTCATATTTTTTCCTTCTTACTTATGGCAATTGTTGACAATAGTTATTTATTCCTTATACATTTTTATATCTCTATATTGCCAGATTAAATTCATTATTTCCCAATTACCGTCTAATTTTATTAATTGTAGATATTCAATCCAGTTATCAGAAATCAATTTAATTGTTGCTATTCTATTGTAAATATCTAAAATTTTAATTTTGTTTTCTGGGTTAAAAGGAAATCTAGTGCCAGTTTTATTCCAGGTTTTTGCAAATTCTATCATTTGGGCTTTAGTTGTAGCTCTTCCAATTTGCTTCATTTCGTTTCTATCATAACCAATAGTTATTTTGTTTAAATTATCATTTAAAACCTTATCCATTAATTCTGGTTTTAGTTGCTGTAAGGCTTCAAGATAACCAAGAGATATTTTCTTTATCTCTACCGAATCTTTTTTAGTAGCAATTGGACTTTCTGTTATAGAAACATTAGAATATATATAGCGCGCATCAACGATTTTATTTTTGGTGTCGTAAAGATTGAGTTGAACGTTATTACCCAGATTATCATATATCTTTTCGCCAATAGCGTAATTCCATTGATTCATTACAAGTTCATTGTTCTTATTGTGATAGGTGTATTTTATATGATTTCCTAAATTATCATAAGTGTCTTGATAGGAAGCAGTACCATAGTAATTATCAATGATTTCCAATTTTTCATTCAAGTTATAATGTCCCTGTGGTACCCCATTTGTGTCAATGATAATTCCTGTAATGCCAAACTCAAAATAAGGTGATAAATTCACTAACTCTTTTTGTAAATTATATCTTTTTTCTACTATGTATTTTTCTGTTTGTTGCCATTTATACTCTGCGATTTTCCAATTAGATTCTATAGGCTTATCATTTAAATCATAAAAGTTAAGTTGTTTTTTTACATTGTTATTATCCGTTAGATAGATTTCTTTATATACATTTCTATCATTTGTAATTCTTCTATTATTGGGATCATAAAATGTTCTAATTTCTTTGTTTTCTTTATAGGTAAAAATAACCTTATAAGTGCCTAGCGAAGCTAATGGATGTACTTTTTCTGTGTGATAATGATTATTGATTATTTCAGCTATTCTACCTAATGTATCAAATTTAAATATATAGTGAGAAGTCTTGCTAGCAGTAGTGCTATCTATAGGGTGAACTCCTGTAATTTCTATAAACGGTGAAATGTGACTGTATCTCAAGTGCCTAAAATATTTAGTGTTTTGAGCAAAGGACGAAATACTAATCACAAGACATAGTAGTAGTGTTATTATTTTCATTGTTTTTGTTTTACAGTCCATACAATGTTTATTGATTGCGCATATTCTTGTATGGAATTTAATCCCAATTCTTGTCTTCTTTGATTGATTAATTCAGGTTCTTCTATGTCAAAAAAAACAGGTGGATTGTCAGTAGTATATTGTGTTCCGTATAGTTGTGGTTGATTTGAATTAATTAGCATTCTATCAATTAATCTGGCATAATGTATCCCTTGTGATTCTCCTTTTAGAACGGAAGCTTTTAATAATGGTGCGTATTTTTCTTTTGTAGTAACACTTCCGTGTTGTATAACAACCCATAGCGTTGTATTAGCCAATCTTCCAATCTGAGAAATTCCTAACCAACCGTATTTATCTATAATGTTAGAGACGTCTTTTTCAATAATTTTATCTTGGGCTTCAACCACTTCCCAAAAGTACGCATAGGCTTCCGATTCTTTCCCAAGTTTTTTTTCCGCTTCTTTAAAGATACGTCTGAAAGTTTGGTCTTTCATGAATAAGGTGCCTAATTCAGTTTTTAATGAATCTAACTGGTATTTGGTTGGTGTTGTATCGTGTGTTCTTGTTTGTGAAAACAGTGAAGTTGTTATTAAAACCCAAAAGATTATACTTAAGATTTTCATGTTTTATATGATTGAATAGATTCAAATTTAACTAAAAATTTAGTTGTAACTAAATTTTTAGTTTAAAAATTTTATTTTTACAAAAGCATCAATGTGCAGGGGGTAAGCGCACATTTATTTATGAGTTTAGAGTGCGTATAATATAGCAACATAAGTCAGCTTTAGCTGAATGTGCTCTAAGGGTTTTGGTTATGAACAGTTACGAGGGTTAGCACTAAATTTTGTAAGTACAGACCAAGTTGGAGTTTCTGTAGGTATTATGAAAGTAGGCGATAACAGGTAATTACTTATAACCATTGATATAAAGAATAGAATCTAGCTTTTTTAATAATTTAGGATTTGATGGTCTTAATTCTTCTGGACTTATTACTTTCCCTTCTTTATCTAAAAATATAAACCTCGGTAGAGCTCCAATATCATAGAATTTTACAAAATCCGAATTTGTACCAGAATAAAGTTGTTTTCCTTTCATCGAATTTTTGGTAATATACTCCTGCCATTTATCAAATTCTCGATCAGTGCTAATTGAGATAATTTGAAGTTGATCATTATTGGAGAAGTGTTCTTCAAGTTGTTTTAGAAACGCGTATTCTACTTTACATGGCTTACACCAGGTAGCCCAAACATCAATATAAAGATATTTACCATAAAAATCTTTCAATGAAACTTTATTATTGTAGATGTCTGTGAACGAAAAGTTGTTCCCTATTTCATTTACTAACGAAGATTTATATAAGTATTTTGCATTTTTCTGCTTGAGAATATCAGAGAATTTATCAAACTCTACTTTGACATACGTACTTAAACTGTCAACTATATTTAGTGAAATCCCTTTTTTATTGATTAAGTCACCTTTTTCTTGAATCAGAATATCAAGTTCTTTTTGTTCAATACCATTTCGGACTATATTAGATAATTCGTTTTGGTGTTTTTTAGAATACGCTAAAAAATTATTAGGCACTTTAAAACTGCCGGTATAAGTTAGGGATTCGAAAAGTTTGTTCTCGTCTATTGACATTCCAATAATGCTGTTTGATGAAATGAATAACTCTCCCAATTCTCCCTGTTTACCATTTGAAAATGAGTAAATTTTATAAATTTTATTTTCTAAAATATTCATAGTGTCCTTAACACTTCGAGATTCATTAAATCTAATAGTCGTCTTGACCTCCCATGACTGTTCTTTATCATATATAATTAAGCTGTCCAGTGCTTGTTGATTAGTTATATTAACTTCGATTATAGAAAAAGGTGCTTTTATTTCTTCTTTACAACTGAAAACTATAATCGATAGTAGAACTATAATTATTGATGGCTTATTCATTTTATTTTGTATTGTTTATAACGCCTTGCTATACACAGTTGCGTATTGTTTATGAAAAGATAATAAATTCGTCAGCAATGATCTGGATAGATATCAAATATTTTAGGAATTTGAGTCAAATTATTGCTACACGATTGGGTGGCTTAGTCACCATTAATCGGTGGATTTAATAGATTGGTAATTCTAGAATCCGGACAAAATTGTATTTAATGGTCGTTGTTACAGGTTTAGGCTCTAATCCCTTTTATTCTTATTTACAACTTTTATAGTAATATCATTTCATCCTTCGGATAGCAACTCATCTGCTTTAAGATGCCTTGTCTGGGTCGCAGCGCAAATTACAGTTCTGCCTTCGACGAATGTGGTATGGTTGGTCTGTTATAACGGTAAGTTAAGGACTTTAAAGTCCCTATTTATCTTCTAATCTAAATCATAAAATAAATTTTGAGTTTTTAATGAAAGATTCAGCCGCAATTGGGCTATGCAGTATTAAAAACTGGCTTCTTATTTTTTATATAGCTCAGGGGTTACTGAGATTTCAGTAATAAGGTCCCCATTTTTATCATAATATTTATAGTCTAAGGTAATATTATTATTCCTGTAAACTTTTAATTGAGGACTATTCTTCACATTCTCAATAATACTTGGACGCAAATATTTATGTACTGTATCTAGATTCACTTCAGATTTCTCTGTTTCGAGAAGCGTATAATAGTAGATTAAATTTGTTTTTCCAATCGTTGAAGCACTGTCTAATCTTGTATATTGATCAACCTGAATAGGAGTTTCCTTATTCAATTCCAATGCAGCATTTTTTAATTCAGCCTCTAAATCTTTTTTAAAAAGATTTTGAACTCCATAATAAGACAATGTGAAAGCAGCCATTAGAACTACTATTCCGATTGCTTTTCCTTTGTTTGTTTTTTCTTTTTTATTTATCATTACTTGTATGCTTGTTGCCAATCGCCCTGCTAAACTGTAGTTTTATATACTTTAGCTGTTATCGTACTCGTTTTATTTTTTAATATTTAAAATTAATTTCAAAATTTTTCCAATCATAATAATCAAATGAATCATCTCTTTATTAATCGCAAGCTAATGGTATATTCATTATTTTGAGAACAAATTACGATTTTTCATTTAACAGTTAATCTCAATAAATCTCGTGTTACATTTATTCTAAATGAGTAATAGAGTTTCTTTTTCAATGGCATCACAAACTATCACATGTGTAATCTTCTGTGAAATTATGCCATTCTATTTGCCAACTGTCTGAAAAAGTTATTGAGTGAAGTTTCATTTTGAAAACTCTAGTAAATCCCAATAACCCTAATCTACTTATGTAATTCATAGTGTCTACTTGCCTATCAAATATAACTTTTTCTGCGATTTTAGAGCAAGTCAAAGCACAGGTGGACCTAACTAAGGCGTTAGGAAACTATATTAGAACTATTATCGATTGTGAATTTTAAACTCAGGTGGAATTTGTTTGAGGTGCTCGACCTAGAGCTAATCAAAAAAAATCTGTGTTGATGATTGTTTTTAGGATCTGTCCTTTGCAGCTATATAAAGCCATACTTGCGTAATGCCGCTTTATCGAATTGCTCTTTATTCATACGAATAGACTTTTTTACTAATTGCGTCATTACTTCTTGATTTAGACATTCGGATGCGATTTCATTAAGGAATGCTCTGGAATCGTTCTCACTTAATACATATATTCTGCCATAGACTAGGTAGGCTCCAAATCCATCAAAGGAGATAAGATTTAAGTATATTAGATTATCTTTTGTACTTTCAAAGTACATGGAAATACTGTAGTTTAAACAAGTGAGGCAATAGACCATACTGCCCTCCCTAGTGCGGTTAACAAAGTTGTAATTTATACTCATATGAAGCGAATTAAAGTCATGGGTTTAAAATGAATTTAAATATTGTTCATTTTCTGGCCATTGAATTGCGTATTTCATATTCCATAACACGAAAAAGTTGTCTGGCCCATATAGTCGTAATGTTATGGCTTTGTAACTTCCAATACGCATATCTATTTTAACTTTAATGCCTGTTGTAATGTGAATGATAATGTCATCTTTTGTCTCTTCAGTTTTTTCGATTGTTAAGCCTTCGGTATTTTCCAAATATTCTGTGCCCTCAATTGTAAATGAATTGCCGATTTCAAGGCAAAACTCACCGATATTCATATACTCTAAAAGTATCTCGTCAGAACCATCCGTATCCAAAGGAACGAATTCCCACCAACATTGCTGTATTTTTTTTCCCTCTAAAAGTTTTAAATAAAACTGCTTCATTTTCTAAATTTTCAAAAATTGAAATAAAGTTGATTTTTAGATCTATAAATTATCTCCTAGTGCGTTCCAATGCATGAAAACACTGTTTTATTTGATTAACTACTGACAAGGAGTAGTGTTATAAATAGCTTTTATAGTTTTGTACTGAATTTAGTTTATAAATTATAGATAAAAAGTTGTATTGACCTTCTGTTAAGTGATACTAAATAGAGACGCATTATTGATGATGTTGCTATACTTTATTAGTAATTAGTTTTATCGTCAGCTCGTTTTATTTCTGTGATTTTTTGATTGTTATTGTCAATTAATAGTCCAACTTAAAATAGTATTAGTCACTCACTTTGGTATAGTAAGCATAAGCGCTTTTGCCACCTGACACAAAAAACTCGCTATTTTTTGATTTATTAAATCTGATATAAGTTAAGACTAGTCCTTGTTGATCAATCATATTTAAAAAAGTGGTTTGACCGTTCCAATAATATCTAAATTCAGGCAAGCCTTCTCTAAAAAACTGTAATTTGTTTTCAACTTCCCTGAGCTCAATAGTTGATGGGAAAATTTCACTCACTGTTTCCTTCAATTTGTACTTTCCAAGAATATGCTTTCCGTTTGAAGCATTTAGAGAAGAGTTGAAACTTGGAGGATAGGATATGTAGTCATCAGTATTCAGAATTTTCGAAATTTCGTTGTGTAGAGTAATAGCTTCTAATTTGTAAATTTCAGTCGTAAGAAAAATATTACCAATTCCATTCATATACGTTATTAATTGCTTTTTAAACTCCAAATTCTTTGCATAATAGTGTTTTCCTTCCTCTGGAAACCCCGTTTTTATGGTCTGTACACTCCAATCAAATGTATTGACCTTATCTATATTTTCGAATACAATCGATCTTACTCTCTCATTAGCAACGTTCAGTTCTACTCCTCTTGTATCGTACAGGTATTTTAACTTATTTGTAATAGAGTTGTATTTCGTCGGTATGTTATTGAGGTTTCTATTATAATTAACATAACCATTATCAGATATTTTGAAAGTTAGCATTTTATATACAATCTCGTAAGGTTTCATTTTATTTGAGATACCGAACATTTCATTGGTAGTAAGCTTATCCCATAATAATAACCTAGCAATTGAGTCATAGTTAATAAAGGTATTAACAACTGCAGTAGATGATTCAATGTCTTTTTTCAAATCCTTTTGAATTTCCATTAGAATGACCTCTGCTTTTTTCTCGTTAATTTTTTCTTGATTCTTACTATTAATCCAAATTGCAATGAGGATTCCAACTACAACTAAAAAAATTTCACCTATGGCGTAGGCGAGGTACTTGCTAAATTTATTTTCAGAAAGAAATTTTCTTCGGTTGTTTCTGAAGAGTTTAATCATCTAGATGGCAGGTGTTATATATTTATTAATATGGAATAAAGACTTAAATATAAAAATAAATCAAGTATTTTTATAAAAGCTTTAATCATTAGCATTTTTCTATTAAGAATTGTTTTATGCTTACTTTTCTCTCTTAACACAGGATTTTAAATTTTCAGTAATCGTGAGAACAAATGCTGTAGAGGCAATAGTTAGGGATTGTATTGTAGCATATGATTGCATAAAGTACAATGGCTACAAATAGAACCCCTCAAAACTTATTTCGATTTTTTCATCCTAATGACTTGAGAGGGTAGCCTACTTATCATCTAATCTGAAAAGCGGTGCTTGTGCTCTTACCACATCTAAATTTCTAATTACGTAAACATCCAATACATGTTCTGTAAACGTTTTATTAATCTGTTCTAGATACTCACTTGGTCGTCGTGTTTTTGTTTAGATATGCTTGATGTATATTGAATTTATTTCGCGAATTGTACAAATGATTTAGAAGGGAAATCTAGCTTATGATCTACACGAATCGCTAATGGTTTGCTATTAACCTTTATCGTTTGTTTTAAGTGATTTATCACTTGTATAACAGGTGTTTAAAAGTAAGCTTCAGCTGCATATACACATTTTAAGGGTGCATGTTATCTTATGGTAGGGGAGTGTGTGCGATTTCTTTCCGAAGCATCACTAATATCCAAGCAAGAGATACTGCTCAAAACCAAACAAAATCCGCTATTTATAATTTAAAATAGCAGGTAGTTGTTATATTAATTTTTCACTTATAACTCCCACTAAAAAACCAATAATCGCTCCTAAAGAAGTCAGGTATTTCTTTTCTAGCTTACTTTCAGGTATAATATCTTGAATGAGCAAGTACAATATACCTCCGCTCGCAAAGGTCATTAAATGAGCTGTCAAATCAGGATAATCACTTAAGAGATAATGTCCAATGAGTGCTCCTGTAATTCCGAAAAAGCTAAGAAAGAAAAATATAATCAGCGTTTTTTTGACTGAAAATCCGCTTTGGACTAGATCTCTAAAAGCGTTAAAAGCTTCTGGTAAATTTTGTAATCCAATAAAAACCCCCAACACTGTTGCCATTTTCGGCTCAATAGCGAATACGGCCCCTAGAGCAATGGATTCAGGTATAAAATCCATCAACATAGCAAGAAGTGTGGCTGTTTGGCTTCCCTTTTTAGCTAAATATTGGTCAAGAAACAAAAATAACAATGCTCCAAACAGAAATGAAAAAGCGAAAGGTAAAAGTTCCAACTCTTCTAAACCTTTCGGTATTAGAACCAATGCTAATGCTGATAAAATTATTCCTGCTCCAAAAGACATTAATGTATGGGTAATTTCATACTTAATAGGGCTTTCTTTTATGTGATGATTAAAATAATTTGCTAAAAGTCCGCCGAGAAAAATAGTAATACCAGCAAAACCTGAATACAGAATAAGTTCTTTCATTTTTCTTTTATTTTCGGTTTGATATTTTTTTAGTGTGCTTACTTTTCATTAATTACTAAAAACTTACCAGTTTTATCTACATGAACAATATTGCTTTTTCCATCAATGGTCATTTGTATTGTTGCAAGGCCATTTTGGAATACTCCAAATGGGAAAGACACATAAGAGAAAGGGAAGCTCCAATCAGCATAGTATTTGGCATCAATCTCAAAGATAATATTGCCCGCTTTGTCAATACATAAAACTGTATGATCCAGTTTTCCCACAAAAGCCATTCCCTCGGAAAACGAAGTTGCCTTCACATAAAGAAAGTCAATGACTAATTCACCAGATTCATTTATATACCCATTCATACCATTTTTCCAAACCCTTATTAGATCGGATGAATTCTTTAGATCATTTACACTAATTTTTACACCGTCCTCTATTGATGGTGTTAAGATATTTCCATTTCTATCTATAATCTTTTGATGACCGCTTAATGCATTTCTAACCAAAAAACAATCGCGTTTAATTCTTGAAATTGGATAAAACGATTCTAAAGTCAATCGATTTCCTTTATCATCGATAATGAAGAAGCAATTTTCATTACCAATCCTACAGTCATTCATGGTAGCGATAGCAACCCCATCTTCGTAAGACTTTATCCCAAACAGTTCTTGTGTAAACAAAATCTCACCTTTACTATTAAAAACTGAAGCTATACTTTTTCCTTTACTATCATATCGGTGAACTGCAATCTTGTCTTCTGATAGCTGAGGAATTGGATTAGTCAATAAGATTCTTTTTACCAGGGAATCTACTTGTACTTGATATCTTTCAAGAAACCTAAAAATTACTTTACCATTTTTGTCTATGAGCGCTCTGTTGGAATAATCTCCATTAAATTCAACCACAGCATATCCTTCACTAAAAGGAAAAGCACGTGAATATTTTGGCTGGATAACAATTTTACCATCGGAATTTATATAGCCATATTTATTGTTGATTTTTATCACTGCCATTCCTTCAGAAAAGTCTTTTATCTCATCAGGAATATGCTGAAATTTTAAAGGAATCACTACTTCGCCTTCTTCATTAATATACCCTAATTTTGTGTTAAGAATATTATGATAGTTGTTTTTTGCTCTTACAGTAATAGTTACGGCTGCTTTTCCTTCTTTAAAGTTACCTATGTGACTATAATTTGGATCAAGCATTATTTCCCCCTTTCCATTTATTAAACCAACTTTACCATCTTTTTTATATAAATAAAGGTCAATATTATTCTGCGATTGACAATTTGCAGACAAGAAAAAGAGAGCGACAATAGTTGTGATAATATTAAATTTCATAAATCACATTTTTTTAAAATTAGCTACAACTCCCTGCTAAACGTAGTTGTGTATTAGGAATGAAAAGATAATAAATTCGTTAGCAATACTTTGGATAGATGTCAATTGTTTTAGGTGTTTGATCCAAATTATTGCTATAATACGATTAGCTACGGTGCAGTGTGGCGTTAATCGTCGTATTTATTAGCTTGGGAATTCAAGATACGGTGCCAAATTGTATTTGGTATATTGTTATTGCACATTAAGAACTTGAGTCCGTCAGCTGCTGCATATCTTATTTCGGAAAATACCTAATGGTCTTTTACACAGTAATCCAATGCTATAATATTGCAATGAATTCCGATTAGAAATGCTGCCAGAATTAGCTATGCACGATATTGAGAGTAGTTTATTCCTCTTTATTAAATTCAATAGGTGCTTTTTGAGCATATATTTTTAAGATTACTACATCTCCTTTAGTATTACTATCAAATTTAACGGTGAACTCGGGATTAAAAGATTCTTTAAAATCTTTCATCCCTTTTAGATAATAGTTGTTGAAATTTAAATGTTCTAATTTAAAGGTATACGTGGGAAATATTGCCAGTAGCCTTCCTTCTTTTTCAATAATCTGTATGGTTCCAAAGCCATCTGCTTTATAAGTACCCTCAAATTTATGCAACGGTAAAGTTGGCATCATATTCTCATTAAAAGGTTTGTCTTCTCCGGGTTTATAAATGTCTGAAACTTCTACAGGGTAACTTTCTTCGGCAGAAAGATGAAGTAGCTTTCTTGAGATCATATCAGATATGATATAGGGAATTATAGAGTTACTTTGGTTACATAATACTACAATGCCTATATTCTCAAATGGAAATAGTTCTGTTACTGAACTAAATCCATTTGTATTTCCACCATGACGCAATCTATAGTAACCATGCCAAGACCTAATGCGCCAACCAAATCCTTCACTAAATAAGAATGACTCTTTTGTATACTCCTCATCATATTTAATATTTTGAGGTCTAGAGGCACTATCAATATAGTGTTTAGGTAGTACTTGGGTACCATCAAACATCCCTTTGTTTAACCAAACATTCATCCAGTTGGACAAATCGTTAACCGAGCTTTTGATAACACCAGCTGGACCAAAAGCATAATAGTTTTGAAAAGGAACTTTCTCGATTTTTCCTTCATACATACCATATCCAAGAGCATAGTTATTTGATTCCCTCATTTTCTGATTTGTTGTGCATGAATTGTTCATCTTTAGAGGTTTGAAAATGCGGTTTTCAATATTTGTATCCCAGCTTTTTCCTGTTACTTGTTCTATAATAGTTCCTGCTAGCGTATAGCCTATATTGCTGTAATCCCAACTATTTTTAACTTCCGATTCAGGTTTTAAATATCGTAATCGTTGCACTGTTTTTAGCCTATTAGCATCTGGGAACATCTCTTGAGAAACACCTTGCGACCCAATTCCACTTCTGTGGCTTAATAAATCTTCAATGGTTATAAGGTTGTTCATCTTATCATTGTAAAACTGAAAGTTTGGAACATACATTGCTGGTTTATCCTTAAGCGATAGTTGACCTTCTGATTCTAAAACACCTAATACGACGCCTGTAAATGCCTTAGTCATTGAGGCAATGTGAAAAAGTGTATTTGCTGTAACTGGTAATTTTTGTTTAAGGTCACGGTAACCAAACCCTTTAGCATATAAAGTTTTATCATCTTTTACCACGGCTACTGATAACCCTACCGTTTTGAATTCTTTCATTAGCTCAATAATTTCATCATCAATGTGATTTAATTCTTTAGATAATTGTTGGCCATGGCTCAGGTTAATTAATAGTACTAAACAGAGTGAGTAAATAGATTTCATTTTCGTTTTTTTAAGTTTCAAACAAAAATGAAAAATAGTGGTGTTTTAAACGTCCGAGTAAACTAAGTCGGACTGATTATATCTTAAAAAATGAGTTCGATTTAAAGTCGGACTACTGTTAACTTACTGATTTTCTGTATGCTGTAGGGGTTTGGCCCGTTACTTTTTTAAAAGCAGTATAAAACGAAGATTTGGAGTTAAAACCAACTTGATATACTATTTCTAAAACAGTTACTTCTTTCTTTGTGACATCTTTTAGAAGAGTTTTAGCGTCGTTTATGCGGTACTCATTTATGAAGTCAAAAAAGTGCTTGTTTAAATAATGGTTAATTAATAGTGACAACTCTTTTTCTGGAATTTGAATTTGATCAGCTAATTTTTGTAGTGTTAATTGATAATCTAAATATGGTTTTTCTTCTACCATATAGGAAGTCAGTTTTGGAATATATTTGCTTTTAATGTCATTATTTCGAGTATTGTTTATGGAGGTCTTCTTGTCCAAAAATGAGTTGATAGGGTTTAAGTTGCTATTGATGCCTTTAAAAAGGTCTGGTTGATACAAAGCTTTTAAGACAAAAAATATTGTGATCCCTAATACAGAAAGACTAATTAGAATATTGATATTTAATACATATTCTTGAAATTTTGAATTTGATGCATACCATCTTAATAATACGAACGCATGGGCTATACAAGAGAAAACAGTAATCTGAAACAACCATTTATATAATTCGTAATTTGTATTTGAATAGTTTTCACGATATATGGTTTTGTAGTTTTTTAATACTAGAAATACCAAAACTATATAGAGTATAAATTGTAACTCACCAACTATTTCATAAAGCAATAAACTTTCATTAGAGCGGGTTGTAATATGGAGTAGGATAAAAAACACAAAGAATAAAATGAAATGAACGACATGTTTTTTTCTAATCTTAAAATTAGAATAACAGGCAGACAATACATAGAGGTAGAATAATGGTAGTTGTAGTAAACTAGAAGCCATTTTTAAATTATGGATAATGGGGTATTCTAAAGTCTTGTTTGTAAATAAACCAATGAGGTCAAATGCAATTACCATTAAATAAATACCAAAAAGTCTATTCGAAAGGTGATTTTTTGTTTTAACTGTAAAAAGAAAAATAGAAAGTAGTACCATAACAAAAACAGCAATCTTTCCGATAGTTTCAATAATTTCGATTTTATTTTCCAATACTCTTATGGAGATTTTTAAAATTAGTGATAACGCTCTGCTCAGCACAGTTGCTGATTTTGAATGAAAAGATAATAAATTCGTCAGCAATGCTTTTGATAGCTATCAAATATTTTAGGTGTTGTAACAAAATCACTGACACATGACTAGCCGCGCTTTGGTGTGCAGTTGAGCGTAGGATTTATTAGCTTCGAAATTCAAGATACGGTGCCAATTTGTATTTAGTATTTTGTGAATGTATGTTAACGGCTTGAGTCCCTAAGTAGAGGCTATTTTTGGCTGCTATTCACTGAAGTAACTTGTCTATGAGTACATTGGATTTTGATAATTTTAATGCACCAAAAAAGTAAGGTTCCTAGTTTTTGACTAGGAATAATTACAAGGTGTTTTAAAGCGTATTACTGCAGATGATAATGTTATTTAAAAGCTTAACCCTTTAGTTAAATATGTGTTTCATCTGGTGATGTGCTGACTTATATAAATTAGCTTTATTCATTAGAAGTAACCGATTTATATTCATGCACATTCAAATCAACGGTTGAAACAATTATTTTTCAGTACTTGATTTAAAAACAGAAATAAGGCTGTTCCAAAAGTCGCGCATAAATTTTTACATCTCATAGATTCAGATACACGATAATGAAATGGCATCTGAGCGGATTATTTGCTTAGGCGTTTAGTAGACAGACAAGGCTTTAATTAAAAGGTAAAAGAGAGCATTGCCCTTAACATGTCACCAGACATTCCATCTGTTGTTTCACCAATTACGGAACCATAAGAAAGTTTGAGACCTACTTTACGTGAAAAATATATCCCTAAGGTTCCACCTAATTGGAAGGTATTAAATGAATTATCGTTATCTACATCATTTACGGCGGTTTCACCTCCTAAACGATACATACTATCCAAAGAAAGCCAAAACATTTTATTAAGCTGTTGCGTGACATGATTTTCTAACATAAACAATGGCTTTTGAGTTAAAGAGCCTGGTGTGGTACCCAAATCATTATTTTTGGTGAAAAAGGATATGCTTGGTAAAAATTCAATGGAAGTCACTTTAGGTGTACCCCAATTTATAAATTTCATTATTGGTGCACCAATTTTAAATTCCCATCTATTGGTTCCTAAATTTAAAACATCTGATGCATCGTATTTTCCGGTTGGAGCTCTGAAAGCCAATTGAATATCAACAATTGTATTGTATTTCGTTTTTATAAATTCTTGTTTGTCTACCGAGGGAGCACCATATAAATTTAACACTCCAACCACATAGATATCTCCTAAACCATTAGTCGTTCCATTAAATCGGGGTAATCCACCGCTTGTGTCACCATAGCTTAGCATGGCTACTATGGCTGCCGTCCTTCCTTTTACATTGAACAGTCTGGTGTACATAAGACCGTAAATATTTGTGTCAAAATCAGCTTGTTTTATGAATTGTGCATTGTCAAAAACTTGATTAGAACCTACAAAAGTATACAAGGGTGTTGTAATATTTGTCCCATTAGGCTGTGGCCAATAAGCTCTTGGTCCGTCTCCTTGTGCCTGCGCTATTACTCCCCCCAATAATAGATGAAGTAACAATATTTTTTTTAAAATTTTCATAAAAATAAACTAGGGTTGTACAATATTAAACCAAAACTCAAATTGGTCAATTTTAGACATAAAATTAGGAAATGCACTTGCATCACCTTCAATTTTTATGTTTTTATTATTAAGTAACTCTGCAAAGGAAGCTTCACCTAAACTTATGCTATTTAAGTGTGCTCTTGTCATATTAATCGTGGCTGTTACATTCTCTGTTACGTGAGTATTCATTCTTGGAATCACCGCACCGTTACTTACGATAAGCGCTATTTTTTCCTGCGTATCTGTTAGATTTATGTTAAAATTATATTTCAAATCCGAATTTTCATCTCCTTTAAATCGCATACCGAGATATTCAAAATACAGTTGGGTATCCATGCCTTTGATCATATCTGGTGTTGCAGTGGATCCCATATTTATTTTTTTAACAGGGGTACGCAGCTCTTTGGCACCAGTCAAATAAAAATTACGCCAAGGACCCGATTCAGATTGATATCCTAGTTGTTGATAAGCATCTGCTAATAAATCTTTGGCTTCTTGATTTTCTGGATTAGCAAAAATCAATTGATTTAAACATTGTGCTACCCATCGGTAATCTCCCTCTTCAAAATATGCTTTCGATTTTTCTATTACAACTTCTTCCCCTCCCATCATTTCAACAAAACGTTTTCCAGATTCTACAGGAGTATGAGGATTTAAGTTGGCTGGATTACCGTCAAACCAACCAAAATACAATTGATATTGTGCCTTGACATCATGACTTACCGAGCCGTAGTATCCTCTATTATAAAATTGCTTATCCAAATTTTCAGGCAAGCGAATCATATCTGAAAGTTCTATCGGTGTGTATCCCTGATTGGCCAATCGCAGGGTTTGATCATGTATGTAGCGATAAGTGTCGCGTTGATTTTCTAAATAGGGTATGATAGTTTCATTTCCCCAAGTTGGCCAGTGGTGTGACCCAAAAGAGACTTCCATATCTGCTCCCCAGGTTGCGATGCACTGATCGATATAACGACTCCATTTTTGACCATTTCGAACCTGTGCCCCTCTGAGGGTATATAAGTTGTGTAAAGTGTGACTGACATTTTCAGACTGACAAAATGCTTTGAAGGCAGGCAGGTAAAACATCATTTCCGCAGGTGCTTCCGATTCAGGGGTGTAAATGAATTGAATTTCAATACCGTCTACAAATTGAGAAAACTTAGTGTCATCAGAGATGATTTTACTTGGCTTCACTATTCCTGTCATCCCTTTGGCGGAGGTAGTTCCCAAGCCACTGCCATAACTCCCAATATCAGATTTTGGTAATAAATTTCCATACATATAAGTAGCTCTTCTTGTCATGGCGTTCCCAGCCATCACATTTTCACTAATTGAATGTTCAAAAAAGCCTTCTGGTGCAATGACTTCTATTTGACCTGAAGTCACATCCTCTTCATCCAAAATTCCTTTGACTCCTCCAAAATGATCGACATGGGAGTGTGTAAAGATAACTGCTTTTACCTCTTGTTTTCCCAATTTTTCATCCACCAATTTCATTGCGGCTTTAACAGTTGCAGGAACTGTTAAAGGATCAATTACGATCCATCCGCTTTTGCCTTGGACCAGTGTCATATTTGCCAAATCAAAACCTCTAATTTGATATATGCCTTTGGTAACTTCAAATAAACCATTAATTGAATTTAACTGGCTTTGTCTCCACAGGCTAGGATTGGCTTCGTCAGGTGCTTCTTTGTTTAAAAATTCAAATTGTTTCATGCTATACGAAACAGACTGATCTTCTTTAAGGATTTCACCACTTTCAATAGTTGCGATGAAACCACGCTTGGCATTTGCAAAATCAGTAGTATCTTTAAAATTAAGGTATTGTTTTAATTCAATATGCTTGTTTTTAGTACTATAGCTTGCGAGGAAGTTATTATCTGATGTCACTTTTTGTTGAGCTTTGTTTTGCTCATTAGAACAAGAAAACAAAAGATTTAAGAGGAAGATTGCAGTGTACAAGAAGCTTTTAAATCGTTTCATAGTTTTTATATTTTTTGAATATATAATGTTTTTGCTTTAAATCAGAGGCTTATGAACCGGCTATTTATTTTTAATAAAACCAAGTTTTTAAATGTGAATAGTTTCTAAAATTAAAAATACTGTCTTTTTTTATTTTTAGAGTATAATTTAGTTTAAAAACATAAATATCAAGGCAAAATAAACTAATGTGTCGATGTGAAGGTTATTTTGTTAGACTAATAATGATACATGTATTATTGGTTGTAATGTATTCTTTTTTAATAGGTTATGGGTTGTGGTGCTCTAGATTATAGAGTTTATATAATGAAAATGTAGCTAATAGAACTCAGGTATTTATTCATAAGATTAAAAAATATAGATTAAGGTTTGTGCTATGGTTTAAATATTGTTGTTACCATTAAAAGAAGCCAAGAGGGTATGATTCTGTGGTTTAATCCTTGAAATTTTGTGTGTTATTTATAAGTTCAATATTGAATTCAGTCAATTTGAAAGTCTTTAACTCACTTTCGATCCAAAGTAATTTCTTGTTCATAGCGCGTCTTCAGTTTTATTTGCAGTCGTGAATTTGTCTAACTTATGAGGTTTTGTGTGACATTACTCGGGTTTTAGTTTTCTGCTATCCCAATAAGATAATTTTGGAATCAGTTCATAGTTTCACTTTTTGCAGTAATCCTTTATAAATTCGATTCTATTTATGAATTTGTAAGTAAAGATTAATTTATTTTATATAAGCTTATAGTCTACTTTTTTGAAGTGTCCAATGCAAGTTGTAAGTTCAAATGTAAGCTTTCCATTTTCTTCTAAATCAAAGCGTCGAGAAACTGGATCTATAAATTTGTCTTTTAATAACCAGTAACATTCAAACAGTAAAGTATCTATACTACAAAAAGGACGATTTTATCCATTGAGTTTTTCTTCGGTGGGCACCTAACACTAGCTGTAAGAAAATACCAATATTACAGGTATTATACGACCAGAAATACCCTGGCGATGATTCATTGATCTCAAGAAGTAGGTATCGGCGATGTGGCGAGGTTTGAGCAACTGGAGTTTACTTTTAGGTGATCTGAGGGAAGCGAACACATGCACGTCTTTTAAAAACAATAATATGCCATGAATAATTGCATGTTATCATTTAGTTTATAGTAAGTAGGGTAATTAAAAGTGATAAACCTTCTAGTTTGTACTTAGCTTCGGAATATCCGCATATGCTCTGTTTACTTTATACAGGGTTACCATTAGCCTATTATTTTGAAATATTTTCTGAATATATCAACCTTGAGAATTCATCAAATATTGAAGTAGTTTCTTTGTGATTAAAAGGTATATGTTGTGTGAAAATACATGAAGCTATTTCGGACTTGTAATCTATGTAAAAGTAAGTGTTCATCATTCCACCCCAGAATACGGTACCTGGTTTACGCCCATAACTTTGTCCATCATTATCAATGGCCCAGGCTAATCCCCATTTAGTAGAATTAGTTGTGAAATTTTCTAAATTACAGCAATAAGCGGGATTGAAATAATTCCCTTTACTATCCATATTTATATTGTTAATTTGATTTTTAAGCATTTCTTCAACTGTCTTTTTCTTTAACAAAACTACATCGTTAAGTGTACCATAATTAAGTAGGCATCTTAGGAGTTTCATATAGTCATTTGGTGAGGACCATAGACCATCATCACCACTAAATTCAGTTACATTTTCTTTTGGAATACGTTCTTTTATTTCAGTCAACTTTTGTTTACCATCTTGTCCTCTATATCCTCTTGAAACTATAAAATTTTGTAAAGAATCCGGAACATTAAAGAAGGTCCTATTCATGTCTAAAGGATCAGTTATATTCTCTTTAAAGTAATTTTCTAATGTAGATTGACTTAGTTTTTCAATTAGTTTCCCCACCCATTCCAAACTTGTACCGTATAAAAATTGCGTTCCACTTTCAAATCTTCTTGGAGCATCTTCATAGTTCCATTTACTATAATCAAAATTAGCTAATTCAGAATCTGTACAACATGCATAGCCAAATCCCGAAGTATGCGTTAAAAGGTGTCTTAAAGTGATCGGCTTTTTAGCTTTAGAAAGTTCTCCTTTTATTAAAATTGGAATATCTGTCATTTCAGGCATTAATGAACTCAAATCATCATCCAAGCCAATTTGACCTTTTTCAACGAGTTGAAGAGCTGCAACACTAGTTAGTAGTTTCGTCATAGAATGAAGCTGATAAATATGATCTTTTGTCACATTTGAATTTTCTCCCCAAACGGCCTTACCATAGCAAAAAGACAATTCCTTGTCAAATTTATTAGATGCGATAGCAACTACACTAGGCAAATCACTAGATTTCATCTTTTTATTCATAGCTAGTGTTACTTCGCTCTGATTTGGAAATCTAAAAGCATCGTTTTGACTTTTTTTGCACCCAATCATTAGGATGACTATTGGGATTAATTTTAATAATTTCATCATTATTTAAGGCCTTATAGTAATGTCCTTTAAAACGCAGTTGTGTACCGCGAATGAAAAGATAATGAATTCATTAGCAATGCTTTGTATAAATATCAAATATTTTAGGTGTTGAATCTAGATTACTGATGATCGATTAGTCTGACTATGTCGTGGCGTTAATCGTTGAATTTACTAGATTGGAATTTAAGATACGGTACCAAATTGACTCTGGTATATTGTTATTGCAGGTTCAGGAATTAAGTCTGTAAAACATAACTATACATGTCAGTTTCGGCTGAATGTGCTCTAACGGTCTTAAAAAATAATAGCGGATTTTAACCCGCTAAATTTCTATCTAAAAGCAAACCTTTTTATATTTCATTGATTTCGCTTTAGCGATTAAGTCGTAATTATTTTTATAAAATATTGGGGGTAGTTTTTATTCCGTTATTAACTTTTGTCTTTCAACTAAAAAGTCAAAAGTTAATTCCGATAAGCCTTTTCCATTTACCTCACCATCCCAAGCACCATGGCCTGCATCGACCAAAACCAAAGGGTTTGAAATACTTGGAACCATAATGGTTGCGAGTTCGTTATAAATTCCTAGAGAGTTATAAATGGATTGTAATTCAAGTGCTTCTTGATAAGGTGTAACAGGGTCATATGCCTCTCCATGTGCCATAAATAATTCAGGATCATTGACATCATATCTTTCATATTGATTTAGTTGATAAACAGACTCAAAAACATCTAACTTAATGTTTGATCCCCAAAAATAAATCATACTTCTTACATTATAAGTTTGGCTTAAGTTTGTAGTTGAAAGTGTTGGATCATCGCTAATGGTAATTTCGTCTTTAAAGTCTTCATGATTTGAAATCCCTAAAGCAATTGTAGTAATTGCTCCCGCAGAAGCACCACCAACTGTAATAAAATCTTTATTTATGTTGTAGGTGCTTGCGTTTGCCACAATCCAACGAAGAGCCGCTTTTGCATCTCTTTGGGCGATATACATTGCAGTAGCTTGCTGAACTTCACCCGAACTCTGTGCTCCTTGCAAAGCATTTTCAAGCCATTCTTGAGGTGCAATTCCTCTGTAATACACTAATAATTCTTCTGATGTCATTCCTTGTATTACACCTAATTCTTCTGTTGTTCTATAATCTATAGAAATAAAAACCCACCCTCTTGATGCGTAATAATTAGCCATATCTACAATTTCAGGCTTATGTTTTATTCCTCCTGTAAATCCACCTCCATGAATAAACATATACACAGGTCTATTAGTAGAATTATTGTCAGGGTAATAGATATCTAATTTTACGGGAATCGCAAAAGGGGTAGTACTTGTCATATTATGACTAAGCCCTTCGGCATATATGATATCTTCTTCTTTTAAAACCGTGTAAGCGGATTCAGTCTTTACTGTTGGTATATTATTGTTTGTTACAATTGCATCATCTGTACTACAACCAGTAAATAGTAATATCGCTAAAATCATTAGGTAAGCTACTTTATTCATATCCAGCATATTTATTAAATTCTTTTCTTTTGACTGTGTTTTCTCATAAAGGTTTAATTACTGCCCAAGGTCTGGACTATGATTTTGCTATGGAATCATCCGCAGGATTATTCCGTTGAGAAATAAGCCGTTATTTTATACTTTTATTTTGGTGTGGTATATTGTCAGAATGATATGAGCCAAGCGACCTGATACATGCAATTATAGCTTTGGTTGTGTGTTCGTTATTGTTCTATATTTCTTTTTTCCATTCAGTTAATCCACCTTGATTCAAAATACACCGGCTAACCGCGCCATTTTCATCATTTTTAAATTGAATTGTAGCTCTTGGTTTTACAATATCAATCACAAATTTAGAATCATCTATAGGTGTTAATTTCGAGCTCCATTTTCCTTTTTCTGATAAAATTAATTTTCCTTTTTTTAATTTAACTTGAATTTTCCTCTTATTTAAACCATATGTTCCAACGTATTGTATCAAATCGGATTTTTCATAAGTTATATCTAAATTTCTTTCAAATATTTTAAAGCCATCCCAGTTATATGTTATAGCAACGCTACGTATTATTTCTTCAAGGATTTTAATACTCGTTCCATTTGTCAGTATAACAACACCATTTCCTCCTTTAGCACTTACAAAAAACTTACCTCTAAATCCTCTGGTAGCGGCTGAATGCTGTAAATAAATGTTTTCGCCTTGTTTTTCTAGAAAAACTCCTAGTCCAGAATTACTATTGTTTAAAACTGGTTTTATCATTTCAACTGCTGATTCTTTTGATAATATTTTACCTTCATTATCATTTAAACTTAGTTGAAAATCAATTAAAATATTAGCTAAATCAGAGGTAGTTGTCCATAATCCGGCAGCTGCGGATTCTGGATAGAAATTATAGTTGTTTTTAAGCGGCTTCCCTTTTCTTGTATGTCCTGAAGATATGTTTTTGGTGTACTTTTCTTCTTGGATTGAATAGAATGAATTTTCTATTTTAAGGGGTGTAAAAATATAATTACTGATAAAGTTCTCATAGGTTACATTAGCATTATCAGTCAAGATCAGCTGTGAAATTGTAGTACCTCCTCCAGAATATTTAAATTCTTGGTTTGCCGGAATTATTGAGATAACTTTTTCGGAATTAGCTGGGCCGTTACCTTCTAAAATTTCAATAGTAGTAGGTAAATTTTCAGCCTTTTTGTAACCGCTAAAGCCACTCATAGATAATCCGCCCGTATGACTTAATATCTGGCGTAAGGTAATTTTATCAGAACTATTCTTGTATGGAAATTTCCAAGAAGTTAGGTGACTATTTATATCTGAATCTAATTCTATATTATTTTGTTCACAGAGCTTCATAATTGCAAGAGCATTAACAAACTTACTTATGGAACCTGCTTGAAATGCAGTTTCATTTGTTACTTTATTTTTGTAATCATTACTAATTTGTCCATAGCTTTTTGTCCAGTCAATTTTATAATCTTTAATTACGGTAATACTCAATCCTGGTGTTTTATACTGTCGCATTCTTTCTTGAAGATTCCAAAGCGATTCTCCTTCTATGGATACAAGCGGACTTAAGCTATTTTCAACGTTATCTATTCTTTCTGTAAGGTTTTGTGCAGTGAAATGAAAATTAGTGAAAAATAAAAATAGGGTTAATAGCTGAAGTGGTTTTTTTATAGTCATTTGAACATGTTTATTTCTTTTTATCAAAGATTGTTCCGTAATGACGCACAACTCCATGCTGAGGACCGTTGCGTATTTCGCGTAAAAGATAATAAATGCGTCTGATTAAGAAAGATATCAAATATTTTAAATGTTTGATTTAAATCATTGATACAGGATTAGCCAAGCTTTGGTGTAATGTTAATCGTTGGGTTTATTAGCTTGGAGATTCAAATTAAGGTACGAGATTCTGGTAAGTATAAGCCAAGTAGGGGAATAAAAAGGGATGAAATGTTAAGTTTGCACTGAGCCAGAATATTGTACGTTGTTTTATATTTATTCATTCTTATAGCCAAAATAAGGATTTAGTGATGTAGGTAATTAGCACTGATCTTTCGTAAACAACTATACACTCTTTTTATTATATAACGTGTTAGCAACAGTTTATTTATTTAACCTTCGGTTTTAAAACTTTAAAGCCATAAATCATCACAGCAGCTTGAGTTAAAACACCAATCATTAGACCAACTAATTGCGCATTAGTAGAAATTATTCCGTGATCATCGAAATAGAAGACTGTGTAAGTTCCAACAGGAATATTTAAAAAAAGACTTACAAAAAAGCCAGGATTATATCTGTGCTTAAAGAACATAACTACGTGTGATAAAGCATTAATTACAGAAAAATAGGCAGTCCATATTCCTATGGAAATGTCAATACAGCTAGCTAGAATTGCAGAAAGCGGAAATGCAATAAAAATGATCGGAATATTTATCCAAAACGAGGCTCTGTCATCTAGTGGATAATTATCTTTATCGGACTGTAGTACTTTGTTATTAAAAAACTTTACAAATCCACCGGGTAAGATGTATTCTTCAAATTGATGTAGTAGATATACTGCAAATTGTAGCCATATGAGAAATACTGCATAATCTGATTTTAACAAGTACAATGGCAGTATGATTATTAAGTAGATTGCTATAAAAATTGTGGATTTATACCAGTTTTTGTAGAGCCATTTCATCATATATGTGTTTTAACGGTCTCAGCTACGAGTAGCTGTGTGTTTAAGCACTAAATTTAGTAAATAGAACAAAGATAAAAGACCGCTAGATCCTATAAAAGTGAACATTAGCCAGCAGTAAAATATGCACGGTAGTGGATTTTCGTTAATTACTTCTTAGATAATTCATAAGGGTATATTATACTCCAATCTTTTTTCATATCAATGATTGTCCAACCTTTTGTTTTTGCCTCGTTAAGTCCCTCATCAAGTTTACCTACAGGGGACGCGCGATCATAGGCCCATTCTCGTTCTGCATCCGTATGATGGAGATAAAGCATAAAACTTTTATGATTATTCGAGGCTGTCCATTGTAACATTTGCAAATCTCCATCAGAATTACCAGATGCAAATACTGGTTTTTTACCTATTATCTTTTGAATATTGAGTGGTTTTCCTTCTTTATCGTCATTATATTCAAGTTCAGTACCTCGAACAATTTTGGGATTTCCATCGTTGTATTCAAACTTAGTCTTTATCCTACTTCCGATTATTTGTTCAGTGGGAATACCATAAATTTCGGTTACAATCGCTCTCATAAAATCTACACCACCACCAGAAACGATATAAATTTTAAAATGGTTCGCTCGGAGGTATTGTAACAACTCCAGTTTTGGCTGGTAAACTAATTGGTCGAATCTAACATTCTTTGTTGGATGTTTCGCTGTTTTTATCCAGTCTTTAACAATAGCATCAAATTCATTTATGCTCATACCTGCGTGTGAAGCTTGCAATAATGTCATCAGTCCAAGATTTCCTTGCTTTGTAAGTTCTTCGATATCATTATCCAAAACAGCCTTAAAAGGCTGCTTTGTTTTCCATTCAGGATGATTTTTAGCCAATTCTTTCACCCTGTCGATAGCAAAAAACAATTGAAAGTAGGCAGGTTTCTCACTCCAAAGAGTTCCATCATTATCAAATGTGGCAATACGATCTTTAATTGGAATAAAATTTAGACTATTTTCATTTGTTACATCATTGATATAGGAAATTATAGCCTTTTTGGAAGCACTTTCATTCCAAGATGGTAAGGGATCTGCTTTTGTTACTACATTATCTTTGAATCGTTTTTTTTCTTGAATACAACTATTGGTTATTAAGATGGCTAACAGACCTATTAATAGTTGAAATAAGCTTTTTAATTTCATAATTGTAATTTATTGATACCTAATCATGATAATGAACGATAATGTCTTGCTAAATGCAGTGGCGTAATGTGAACGAAAAGATAATAAATTCGTTAGTAATACTTTGGATAGATATTAAATATTTTAGGTGTTTGATCAAAATCATTGATATACGATTAGCTAGGCTTTTGTATGGCGTTAATTGTCCAATTGATTAGCTTAAGAATTCTCGATACAATACCAAATTGTGTTTAACTTATTGTTTGTATGCATTGCGATGAAATAAAATAATTATTGCAACTGAGTTGCGTTAATAATTATTTTGTTAAATTTATAGAAAATAAATTCTAATTATTTAAAAGACATCACCAATAACAATCGTCTTTCAACTGTTCTAAGTTCATTATTGTTACGCAGAATTATTTATGATAGACTTTTGTTTATGGGTTTAAGAGCAAAATAAGACTCAATAACATATGAAAGTGTAGTTAGGAATACTATCCATTTGAGGATACAACCAGAAATATTAAAAAACACTTGTATTTATACAGAAGAATGTGAAATCTTAATTAAATTAATACAATATGAAAAAAAGAATTATCTCATTAACTTTAAGTCTAATCTTTATGATTAGTATTGTTCAGTCTTATGCATGTACAGGGATTCGTTTAATTGCGAAAGATGGCTCTGTTATTTATGCGAGAACCATGGAGTGGGGTGCTCTTGATCTAAATTCTAGAGTGGCGATCATACCACATAACTATTCTTTTACTGGCTTAACGCCTGATGGTCTTAATGGTAAAAGATTCTCTACAAAATATGGAATTATTGGGCTGGACATGCTTAATAAAGATTTCATTGCTGACGGCATGAATGAAAGAGGCCTAACTGTAGGTGTGTTTTATCACCCTGGATACGCCAAATATCCTGACTATGACAGAAAAAATGCTGCAAATACTATCTCTGCTCAGGATGTCCCAAATTATATCCTATCTCAATTTGCTACCATTGAAGAAGTGAAAAAGGGAATGCAAGAGATAGTAGTAGTAGGAGTTGTTGAAAAAGCGATTGGAATAGTTGCAGATGCGCATTGGATGGTCACAGATACTAATGGAAACTCCATAGTAATCGAAAATACAGATGGTGCCTTAAAAATTCACAATGCCCCTTTAGGTGTTATTACAAATGCCCCAAACTACGATTGGCACATGACCAATTTGAGTAATTACGTAAATCTCTCAATGTACTCTGTCCAACCGAAAAATCTGTCGGGTATTAATTTTTCACCGACAGGGGCTGGCTCTGGTATGATTGGATTGCCTGGTGATAATACTCCTCCGTCAAGATTTGTTAGAGCTACCGCATGGACACAAACGGCAAGAGAAATTGAGAATGGACAAGAAGCTCTTTATGAAAGCTTTAGAATACTCGATAATTTCAACCTACCACTAGGACCTGACGGAGCTGAAGGCGCTGATCAGGGGCAAAATCAAGATTTAATGCGAAGTTCTACCATCTGGACTACAGCATGGAATTTGAAAGACCTTACATTGAGTTTTCACACTCAGCATAATCGAAGAGTGCGTTCAATCAATATGAAAGCTATTGATTTTTCAAAAATCGGAAAAGAGATTGTGCATATTACATTAGATGAGAAAAAAGAACAAGATGTTTTGGATATTACACCAAAGCTAGATTAAAATATATTCAACGACATTTTTGCAGTGTATAAGCGGCTACTTAGACGCCGCTTATACAAACTATTAGAGCATATTTACTTGTGGTTGAGAGTTCGTAGAACGCAGAATCTCCAATCAGTTTTAGCTTAATGTACTCTAATGAATGATGATAAGCGGAGACCACCCCAAAGGATGGCTACCGTCTTATCCATTATGATCTGCTTTTCTTCATTTATATTTGACCCAAGTATGCCATAGGTTTAAATCTATTTTGTACTTCTATTAGGCCGTCAATTAAAGATAAGCATTCATCTAAATCTCTATAACAATAAGGCGCATCTGTTTTAATTGATTCATTTCCTATTTGATTAGGAATGTAAATCTGTTCTCTTAATTTACTATAATCATACTTTTTAGAATGAATCTTTGCGTCAGATCTTGACATAGTTCTTCCAGTTCCGTGACACATTGAATTGTGCACCTCCGTTACCTTTGATGTACCTTTCACCAAAACGATATCTCCAATCATATTGGAAGGGATAACAGTCAATTCGCTTGGATTCAATTTTGATGCTCCCTTTCTAATTATCACATAGTTGTCTTTAATTTCAAAGTGATTGTGGTTTTTGTCCAGAACTATTTCTGTTTTGCCAAAATGCTTTTCAACAATTTTTAGTACCGCGAATCTATTTGCTTCTGCCCAATCACAAACCTCTTGAAATTTTGAATCGAATTGATTTGGTTGATCAATTAGATGATCTACCAGTTTTGATTCGTTTCTTGAACCAGTGTGAATTAGAAAGTAAAGTGAATCATCAATGTAGGATTCAACAGCATCTAAGAAATGATTACCAGAACCCAAGTCTCCTAATTTACCTTTATTTCTCTTAAGATCTTGGTAAATTAAGTCCCAGTTAGCTTTGTCAAATTCTGATTTCTTTATTTTTGACTTTGCCAACAACATTCCACATCCACAATCAGAAACTGCGAATTTACGCCAATCTTCTTGTTTGGTTTTCACTACAGTTCCGGTAGGTAGTGGTGATTTACCAGGACAAGCATCTGGAAAGAAAATAATTTCTTCTGCGTTTAATCCGTTTGGAATCCAGCTATATAATTTATGAATCGGCTCTGCCGAGTAATTTTTAATATTCATGTTTCTACGTTTAAATTAATGTATACAGTACCCTTTGCCCAGAGTTGGACACTCAGGTGAGTGCTATTATTTTGATTCGTAGATTACATGACCTATGTATTTTAAATGTTTCGGACGTTAAGATATATATTTTCAGTCGTAATTGCAGATAAGGGTGTTGTACAACCGTTTTTGCAGCTCAAATGTAATTTTTTTCAGATTAATTACTAGTCTTGACAATTTCGAGTGGATTAGAAGGTAGTCAAATCCGCCGAATCGGGCGAGGCGACTCGCTAAGTAAATACAGTTCTATGTTGCTAGCCTTTCTTTGTTTTTCTATGTCCTTTCACCTTTAATTAAAAGCTATAGTGCAAATGACATTTCTCCTGTAATACTTGGAATAGCAATTAAAATTAATAATGCTGAGGTATAGTCAGAATAATTTGAAATTAAAAAATTAGCCACAGTATCGACACTGTACATAACTCTGGCAATTGCAAGCAAAACTTTAATAATCCTTGGTACAGTGGCGATTTTACTCAAAAGTAAAATGTGTATTCCAAAAAAGAAAAAGTCCAATTAATTATATATAATTGAATGTTTCAACGTGTAAAATTATGTTGCTCCGGGTTGTTTCTTTTAGTGCAAGTGTAAGAGTAAATAGCAACTCCATTATTGCAGCGTGCATCATTCTAAAATAGGTGCTCAAAACAGTCAAGGAATGATTTCTATATAATTCTTCTTTTAGTACCTAAGTAACAACAACGTTAAATACTACCGTGATAAGCAAAGCAATTATACCTATTCGGACCATTAAATCATTATTCTCTATGGTTTCAATTGGGGCTTTAATAATAGATTCAAGTGCAACGAAATTTGCAAAAAATTGCAGCAATGAAAATAATCAAATAGCTTGTACCACCGATAATCGATATAGTTCTATTGTCCATGCTTATCTTTGTTTTAATACAGTTTAGGTTTTGCTCAGAATAATATCTTATTTAATGAACTCTCCTTTTAAAGCGTCAATAATAATTTTATGGTCTTCTTCATCATGTAATCCAGAAACTGTTATTATCGCTACCATTCCTGCAGATTTAACAAAAACAGGAATTGAACCGCCTTTGGCTAAAAATTTTGTTATATCGAGAGCAAAAGTTTTTTCTAGGGTCATGTTGCCATTAACCAAATCATTTTTTACGCTTAAAGAACTTTCCTCAAAGTGTTTCGCCACGTTTGCTTTTCTTCTCAACCAAAGATGTTTGTCAGCGGGGAGATTGTCATCAACAAATAGAAAAATTGTATGATTTAGTCTCTCAACTTTCACAGCAATATTTTGATGTCTTTCCTTTGCTAAATTTAGAATTGCTAGACCCATTTTAAGTCCAGTTTGATTATTAAAACTATCCAGTTCTATTTTCTTTAATATATCTTGCTTCATGTCTTTGTTCTGTGCTGTTAAATTTGCTAAAATTCCAAAAAATAGAATTATAGGTATAATGCTTTTCATAGTTTTTCTATTGCCAACTCCGTGTTAAACGTCACTGGGTATTTCGGATCAAAAGATAATATTTTCATCAACAATGATGTGGATAGATCTCAAGTATTTTTTTGGAGGTAGTATTCAAATCATTGCTCCAGGCTTTACCACGCTGTTGTGTGGCGTTGGTCTTAGGTTTTATTAGCTTGGGAATTCAAGATACAGTATCAAATTGTGTTACGTATATTTTTATTGCAGGCTAAGGACTCGAGTCCGTCAACAGGAGCTATTTTTGGCTTTTATTGAATGAAGCAATTTTGGTTTAGAAGGACTTTAGAGCATATTTAATTGTAGTGAGTAGCGACATAATTTAGCTTCAGCGAAATATGCTCTAACGTCTAGTGTATAATGCGTTTTAGTTTTTATTGTGAGCTGCTTTTCTTTCGGCTTTTACTGAATGTTCCAGATTAAATAATTCGCTATCAGACAGTTTTCTGCCGACAGGTGTGAAGTACTCCGAATTGAAATCGACCAGAGTTTTATCTTCAATGAGTGTAAATCCATATTGTGAAAGTACGTCTTTTATTTCCTCTGGCGAATAGAAGGATATCCAAGGTTCTCCCACTTTTGCTGATAAGTTCATAACTGTTTCTGCTTTTTTCTCTGGGTGAGGATAACCCTTACCAAAACAAAGTGTGGGATTTCGCTTTAACTGAATGTCTGCATATGAAATATAAAATATAGCTCTAGTCTTTTTTGTAAGTTCTGCTATTTCGTTCAAGGTCGATTTTACTGCTTCCTTTGATATATACTGCGAAACACCTTCAAGGGTAAAAATAGCTGATTTACATTCATTAAATCCAGCTTCTAAAAGCTGTTTCTTTAGAGATTGATGATTAAAATCTACGCTCACATATTTTATGTTTTCCAAATTGGGAATATTTGAAGGGAGCTTAGATCGCTTTTTATTTTGAACGTCCTTCTGGTCCACTTCAAAGATTTTCAATGTGCTAGGAAGATTTAGTCTATGTGCTCTTAAATCATATCCTGCACCAAGGATAACATATTGTTCCAGTCCTTGTTCCGCTGCATTTTGCACTAACTCATCAATAAATCGTGTTCGAGAAATAAGATGTTCATGAAAACCAGGTGCGAATTTTTTAGTTATCCATACGCTCAGTTTATGCCCCATCAGTTTGATTATACTAGCGCCGAGTACAAATTTGTCCGCATAAGGGTCATATATAATACGTCTACTAGGTTCAGCGAGTGATTCTATCAAACGCTGCTTTGCAACGCCTTGGGCTGTTCCATCTTTTCGAAATATTGAAGCACTCATGGCTCTATTTTTTAGCTTACTGCCAAATGCAGTGATGTATTGCGAATGAGAAGATAATAAATTTGTTAGCAATGGTTTGGATAGATGTCAATTATTTTAGTTGATGGGTTCAAATTATTGCTCCGCGATTTGTCATACTTTTGAGTGGCGTTAGTCTCCGGCTCTATTAGCTTAGGAATAGAACATCTGGTGCCAAATTGTGATTAGTACATGGTTAAAGCACGTCCAGCTTCAGCTGAATGTGCTTTAACCTTTAATTTAAATTTGTTTTCAATTCGTTTTTACACCGTGTTAGCAAAAGTTTTTCTTAACTAGTATAAGAATGGCTCTCCTATTCAATAAATATGTTTCAAGAATATAATTTTTCGCCTATTATTTTCGGTTCCATTTTTAATAGCTTGTATCTATATGATAAGAGTTGCTATTATTTTTTTATCGAGCCGAATTCTTTACCTTTGCAAAATAATTTTGAAAAAAATTACTAGTTTAAAATATTTTAACCTTAAAATTAAACCATTATGAAAAGACTACTATTGTTGGTTTTAGTTTTGCCTTCGTTTATGATGGCTCAAGAAAAAATTGGTAATAAAATTTATAAGTACGGTGAAGTCTACCATTCGATTCAAGGAAGCACGCTTATTTCCTTTGATAATGCAAAGGCGAAAACGATGAGTAAAACTCTGGAATACTTCTCTGATGCTGGAGCAAAAAATATAAAATCTTACACTTCGCTTTTTCTTCCAGGTACTGATGTTTCTGAAGATACCTTTATCAATACGCTTGAAAAAAATAATATCCAAACCTTAATTATTGTGGATATTATTGATGCTTCTGAGGCTTCGATGACCAGAACCACCGCTAGTGCATTTTCTACGGTAAACCAAAAAAGAGAAAATTCAATCTCTTCAAATAACAATGGATGGTCCGCAAAAGCCAAAGGTAAATCTACCGCTTCATCTGCCTCTTTCAGTACCACAAAGAATGCTAATTACGTCACTGAGTTGAATTTGCGTTTAACTATTTTCACCAAAAATGATGGCTTTAGTACTCCCGTAGCTGTGGTAGAAGGAAGGGCAACGAATGAAAGCCCAGATACAACCTCCGATCAAATGGCTAGACGAATTTTGAGAAGGATGGTCAAAGCTTTAGACAAGCAGAGAGCATTTTAGCATTTGAGAGCTACGCTTTTATGATGTATATAAGGTTTGTAAGTGCTCCAAAAAGCATGCTAATAGCTGTCTTTTGTTAAATTAGTAAAGAGTCTTCTGTCTATTTAGGTACATCCAATTATCTTATATGATTTTAGAGGCGCACAAGTGGGAAGATTGTCAAAAAAACTAACAGACGGCTTTATTGAGCTTTGCACGGTTTTGGTGTAGCCGTCTATTAGAGTACATTTACTTGTGAGGTTAAAGTTCGTGGAATATGGCAACACAAGTTAGCTGTGGTTGAATATGCTATAACTCATTCGGATACGATTTCATTGTGATGTCTCAGTTGGATTATGTCGCTGAAGAATGAGTCGTTGATTGATACTTTTATTTTGGTGTGGTACAAACCACAATGACATTACCGCAGCAAACTAGCGTAAGTAATTGTAGCCAATTTTTGCGCTTTGTTTTCTATTCTTTTTGTTGTTTGAATATTTTTTCAAGCGCATTATAAACGGCAATATGTAATGCATCTCCGTGTGTTTTGTCTTCTAAAAAATCGTAAAATAAATAGGTGTTCGGATTTTCCTCGTTCTTGAGCTTATCAAACAATTCCTTTGCTGTCCGTTCCATTATGTCTCCTTCTTTTCCATTAGCGATATAAATTGATTTAGTTGAGATGTAGGATGTTGATTGCACGTCTAAAAGTTTTTCGTTATCCCACCATAAACTTGGACTTACAATAATATAATTATCAAAGAGGTCTGGTTTTTTTAATAGAATTTCTGTTGCTAACAGCCCACCTAATGATTGTCCAATAATTGTTTTTATCTCCGTTGTTCTGTAAGCTGAATCAATAAAAGGCTGAAGTTCTTTTTCGATAAAAGAAATGAAGTTTTCTGATTTTCCAGATGTGGGAAATTCTTTTTGGTCAAGTTCACTTTGAGAAGTATAAGTGAAATCTCTTTTTCTGTCTACATTTCCAATACCAACAACTATTGATTCAGGATTCATATTAATCCAAGAAAAAGAACCAAATTGAACAATCCCAGAAATATGTAGAAAATCTTCATCTTTTGATCCGTCAAGTAAATATATCACTGGATAAGTTTTTGAACTGTCCTTGGAATAACTAAGAGGCAGATAAATATTTAAATCTCTCGTTTCATTTAGTAGTTGTGATTTAATTTTGATTGTTTTACCAATTGAAAATTCAGATTCGCTTATTTTCTCGATCGATTCTTGACCGTAGGAAACCTGAATTGTCAGAATTAGAATCAGACTTAATATTACGTGTTTCATAATTTTTTGTTCAAAGTAGAAAATTAGCCAGAACTAAATTATACTTTTATTTATAAGTAAATAAGCACTCTTAATTATAGCCATTGTTGCTTAAAGATTAAAGTTGTATTAACTAGCTAAGGTATTTCTGATAAAAAACCGTCTTCAATTTTGTTAAATCGTAGCTGTGGGATATGGTTAAAGTTTTTTGAGAAATATTCAATCATTTTTTGATTAGCACATGGAAGTGGACCATCCGAAGTTTGCCAAAAAAATAAAGATTCATTAGTAGGTGAATAATATTTTAAGTTTTTCAAATCATGTTTAGAGTATTCTAATTTATCAAATTGAGTGTTTGGTTTTGGAGTTATTATTTGTGACATTTCAAATGCTACTTTTTCTTTCATAATATTATTATTCGTGATTGATTTAAGTGTTACTCCAAATATTCCAACGACTAATAAAAAACATAAATTTAAATAAATGATAGACTTTATCAGTTTAATTTTTCGGTCAAAAAAATCTACGCCTATTAGTAATAACATACATATAAAGACAGGAAGGAAAAATCTATATTGCGGTGAGGTTGAATAGAAAACAATAAATTGAATAAGGAAAAATGCATACAGCAAGTATGTGTTTTTTCTCTTATGGTATAAAATTGGAAATAATATCAGCGTTAATACTATTAATTTGTTGAAAGCACCATTAAGTTTTGGCAGATTTAGCCATGTCCAAAATTTTTCTGTTGAATTTAGATTGTTAAATTCTTTCCAGTTGTCCATTTGCCAGCCATACATAGATGTTAATTTATAATATAAATTTTGTATACTGTTGTTTAGTTTCCAATCTACTTCAATAAAGTTATTACCCATAGAAAGAGGATAGAATGGGTAGCCTGATATAATTATATTTTTTGTTACAAAACTTATTGCTGCTAATAGTGATGCAATTACAAAAAATTGCCTAGTCTTTATATTATTTGATTTTAGAATTAAAATGAATGATATTAAAACAATTGGAGCAATGGTTACTTTAATCAGAATAAGCAATAAAATTAAAATGCAGATGAGATTAATTTGATTATTTAATTTGTTTTGTTCAAAATCTAAATACAAATGAATCACAATACAGGTAATTACAATAATTGGAAGATCAGGTGAAGGTGAAGGGACAAAGAAGTAAAGAAAAAAAAACGATATCAATAAAAGTGAAATAAATAAATCATTTTTGTTTTTATGATCTTTATAAAATTCCCATTTATCTATGCAATAAAAGCCAACCAAAATTATTAAAAATCCATTTATATCATTGAAATACGAGTCAATGAAAGAAAAGCTAAATACGGATTGCAAAATATGCCAACCAGAAGTTTGGCTTAAAAAAATATGAAAATTAGCGAGCCCTTTTACAAGGCCATAATTATTTAGCCATTTAATAGTTTGTATATAGTAAGATTCATTATCAGTAATGAAAGGTAAACTTGAAGAGTGAATAAGTGAGGTGCAAACAATCAAAATAAAGAAAGCTTTACTTGATTTTGAGAACTTTGAAAACGAATTTTTTGTTTTACAAATAATTTCCTTGCAAACAGTTTTGTTAATTACAATATTTAACATTGAAAAAAACAAAATAAGCAAGAAAAAAGACAGATCTAATGGATTGAAAACAGCATAAAACGTTGAAATCACTATAATATTGAAGAACCCAACAAGAACAGTAAATAAAATATTGTAGTTAGTTAATTTAATCCATTTATTTAATGATATTCCAATGCCAATTGTGGTAATTAAAATAAATAAATAGGATACAATAATTTTTATCATAATTTAATCTTCACTAACGCTCTAATAAACGCAGTTGCGTGTTTAAATACCTAATTTATCAAATACAAGCCGAATAGAAAATCCGTGCATTTTTTTAAGAAAGCCTGCTTTAGCAAATAATTCTATAGGTTGTTGTAGTTATTTAATTAATTTACTAATATTTTTTAAATCAGATTTTTTAATAAGATTACTAGAATTATCAACTATTGAGTAAATTATTTGACCTGTCAGACTGTTAATAATTGATACTACCTTTTCCCCATTATAGGTAGTGTGCATTAAATAGTAGAATTCGTCTTTATTTAAAATTTTTGCATTTAATTCATTATTTGTAAGAACTTTAAATTCATATTTATAATCTTCAAATAGCTCTTCAGGTTTAAGAACTTTAGTTACTTTCAATTTAAAAGTACTATAATCTTTTAATAACCAATTCGGGACATAAAGTGTTTTTGATTTTAGCTCTTTTAATTTGTCTTTGTTTTTAATTTCATCTCTTATTCTCAAACTTTGATTATTATTTAATTTGTTATTCAAAGTTTGAAAGTAGTTTTTAATATATCCTAGATGAAAATTATATGAGTCTGGTGATTTAATATATTCATAACTATTTCCATCATCTTTAGCTTTAATAGTAAATTCATTTGTTCCCGTTTTAATTAAATTAGATCTACCGACATAACCTATTTCAAAGTCGCCAGTATAGTCTAAATCTGTCGCTAAAAATCTATAATAGTTATTAGGTGTAAATATTATCTCAGCAATTTGCCCTATCTCTTTTTTAATTTTCCCATTATCTTTTTTGGAAACTTCTTTATAATAAAACATCTGAAATTTGTATAAATCAATTGCTCCTACGATTCTCTCATCATTTAATCCAATTGTTTGTTTAGTTTTGATATAATTCTTGTCTTGAAATTTGATGATAGAATTATCTGTTGAAATTAAGTCACTTTTCTTGTAATCAATTTCAGATATGAATTTGATAGTATTAAATGTCCAAATTTCTTCAATGACTTTTTTTGTCTCATTAAAATCTAAACTATCGGGAACAACAAAGTAAGTAGTTGTTTTTCTTATATGATCATACAGTTTGTCTTTATGTTCAACAACATATAAATTTCCAAGGCCTCTTTTTCGCCCAATATTGACTTGAGAATAAATGCTCAAAATAGATAGTAGGCAGGTCATCAGTAAAATTGTTTTTTTCATAGGTTTCTGGCTATGTTTTAATTATCCACAACGTCCTGCTAAACGCAGTTCCGTATTGCGATGAAAAGATAATAAATTCGTCTGCAATGCTTTGGATAGGTGTCAAATATTTTAGGTGTAAGATCTAGGACATTGCAGCCCGATTTACCACGCTTTTGTGTGGCGGTAATCGTTGAGTTATTAGCTTAGGAATTTACGATATGGTGCCATATTGTGTTTAGTATATTGTTATTGCACATTACGGACTTGAGTCTTTCAGCTGGAACTGTTTTTGGCTTTTATTGACTGAAGTCATTTGATTCTTGTATGAGCAGTAGGGATTTTGGAATGCTAACTTTTTGGCTTAGTACAGATTTTTTTTATATGTTATTACTTTGGTTTTAGTGCTTAAGCCACTATTATTTTTATACAATGTTAGGTGTAGTGTGTGGTATCAAAAATCTAATCTAACCAAAACATATCTTGTGTAGGAATATTTTTGTTCCGTTCAATTGCAAAGGGATTAAAACTTCTTTTTGTAAATACATACCAAGCACCGGCAGAAATTGCAATTTCGTCATCTGCAGTATCCCAAAGCAGGTCTCCTCCATAATGTGTTCCTATATTACTTGAATATGGAAAACCAGTGGCGTTAGGGTAATTGATACTTTCAATTAGATTTTTTTCCATTTCTGAAAGATAATAATCCCGTTCATTGGTCATGTTGGCCAAGTCAAAAGCGAGCGTCATTTGGCCTGTACCTTCAAACCATATAGCATCTTGGTCTTCATCAAAACAATAACCTGTTATTTCTAATCCTGTCACTGTGGACATCTGTATTGTTACATAACGTTCTGCTGTTGTTAATGAAGAAACAGGATAATTGTTAAACATCAAATAACTCCAAGGATGTAAGTCTAAGGCATACAAATAGTCAGGATTTCCTGGCCAAGCCACCAAATTCTTATCGACATTATCCCAACGATTAATTTCTAAATAATTAAGTAGATTACTGTGAAATGTGGTATAACCTTCAATGGCATTAAAAGCATCAATCATACCTTCGGTGACCTTAAAGTTTAATAAATTGTTATCGGAATCATATCCAGCAAATAGACCACCATCTGTGTCTTGAAGCGTAAGTAGCCAATTTTTAATTTCTGTTGCCAAATTATCGTATGTGGTCATACCTGTCATTGCTTTGTAATTGTTCAGCGCAATTAAAAGCCAAGCATTGTCACCCATCCAGCGATGATTGTTCGGCATACCATTTCTATCTCTAAGCTGAGAAAATCCTCCAACATCATTTTTCAATTCCGAATCAATCCGAGCATTAAAAAAATTGAATATGTTTTCCGCTTTTTCATAGTCTTCTTGTAGCATAAACACCATTGAAGCTAATGCATTATCATATAATGAGACTACATTTCCATTCTCAATGCTTTCTAGCAACCCATTGGACAACTGCTGATTATCGAACCAATTTAAAATTTCAATTTCAATTTCACTGATGATAGGAGTATCAGGTTCTTCTAATTGGAAATTCGTTGTGTTGTCTTTTTTATCGCAAGCCAATAAAAAAAGGAATATCACCAAAAATCTTCTATATAATTTCATAAATCAATATTATACCTAACCTTTAATATAAAGTGCGTTTCAATGAAGTTTAGGTTTTGTTAGCAAATGCTTTTTTTTTATGATTGAAACAATCTCGTTTAATTTTTTTGCACTCCTAATATTTCCGGTAATTTATAAGGTTCATTTAATAGGCTGTCGTCAGGCCCATAAATACGCAATACAGTGTAGAAAGGTCCTTCAGGCGCGGGTAACCAATTACCTTCTCTTTCTTTGCCGGGAGAGTCCGTTTGAAAGTAAATGGTCATAGAACCGTCTTTATCCTTTTTCAATGATTTAGTTTGACTACCTATGCTGTATCTGTTTATTGAGTTTTCAACCAAAAATCGATTTGGAAGGTCGTACATTGTAAAAGACCAGAAATAGTCAGACTTTGGTATTTCATCAGCAGAAAAAGTTATTGAATAATTCTTTTTACTTCCATCAAGTAATTCGCCCTTAATATCCGTTTTAAAGCTAGGATACATGGCCTGAGAAGGGTAATTCCCAAATTGGCCAACAACCACTCCTACAGTTCTATTTAAATAATCCTCTCCTATAACTTCTCTTGTGTTAAATAACCTTTTACCGTCATTTGTAATAGCTATCTGCTGATCAATTTCTCTAAGAGCTTCTTCTATGCCATTATTAACAGCCTGTACAAATGAACTGTCCATTTTGTCCGGTTGCCATTCCTTGCCAGCTTCAACACCAATTTTCCTAGCATTTTCAAGCATTGTTTGATCTGCTTTATTAGGAATGATATAGGCTAGCATAAAATTTGCGTACTTAAAGAAATTGATGTTTTTTAAGTCATTCGATTCATATCGTATCCAATTTATATTTTCTCGTAATGTTTTAGGTTCAGATCCAATGTATGAACTCAATGGTTGCAGAATATAACCGTTTTGTATATGCTCCATCGCTGGGATGTCATCTTGACCATTTACTCCCGTTCTGGTTAAAGTTCCAATAAACTGAGATTCTGAGTAAATCGCACGTTTAATACCTTTAGGAATTGGTCCGTCAAAGTCTATTGTAGTTAATAGGTAATTCCCTCCATCTTGTCCATCGATAATAGATCCTGGTGCATCAATTACATATCCCCACATATCGTCCCATTGGCACACATAATATCGATTACCATCTGCAGGTGGCATGGTTAATACCCAAGGTTCAGGGCGCAAATCGACCCATGCCCAAGAATAAGGGGTGTTATTATTTGGTGTTGGAATATCCCTATTTTCTGGAGTAGACAAGCCATAGTGTTTGTAGACTCCAAATCCCCCTATGTATTCTGTTGTATTCTTATTAATTGCCTGATTGTACATTGTACCATAATTATAAACAAGTGGAAATAAGGCGATGTAAGTTTCTTTTGCAATGCGTTTTATTTCATTTTGATCCATTGTTTGATCATTATGAGTTAGTACCTTTTTTTCTCCCTCATTCCTGCATCCTAATAGAAAAAATAGGACGGTAGAAATAGTTATTATTTTATATTTCATTTTGATGCTATTTGTTTTTGCCAACGCCCTGCTTTACCTCGTTGCCTGGTTTGAGCAATGAATTTAGCAAATAATTACTGAATGGTAAATGCGAGGATTTTTCAAAGTAGGCTAGAACTAGCAATGAATTATACACCGTGTTACCAAACATATTTTTCTTCAATAATTATTAATTCTCTTGATTAATGTAGAGTAAACCTTCGTACAAAGCTATTAATGGCACAGAGCTATGGTTTTCCTTCTCAAAATACTTTATTTTGACATTTGTAGGTGCTTTAGTTTTCTTTGCGATTAATTCATAGAAATAGTCGTGCCTTTTTTTATTGCGATCATAATTGGTATCTCCTTGATTGGCAGTAGCGATATAAAGTTTTTTTTCCAATGATATTTTTGAAATAGAATCAACTTTGTTTTTCATCATCTCTTCGTTCCACCAAATACTTGGGTCTATAGAAATGTAAGCATTGAAAACGCTACTTTTATCCAAATAAGAATTTAATGCAAGTAGGCCGCCTAAAGAATGTCCAATAAGAGTTTTATATGGTTTTGTTCTATATTTTTTATCAATATAAGGTATTAGCTCTTTCTCAATGAAATTCAAAAAATTCCTTCCTCCACCCATAGTATTTGGTCGTTTGGTCTTAATTTTGGTCAAAGTGAAATCTCGTTCACGGTCAACATTTTCTATGGCGATAATAATACTTTCTGGCATTAAATTATTTCGGTTCCTATTTGAACTCATAAAATGCACTATTCCGGATGCTGTTTTAAAATGAGTATATCCATCCAACAATATGATAATTGGATATTTTTTCGCCACTTGAGTTGAATCATTATATGAATCAGGAATACTGATTAAACAAGTTCTTTCTTCATCTAAAATACTTGACTTAATAATGAACTGACTTCCTATAATAATATCCTTTTTATTTTGTCCGTGCGCGGTTTGTGCTCCGAAAAGTAGAATACATAATGCTACAAATGTTAAAGTCCTCATAGTTTGATTTATATGTTTGCCAACACCCTGTTAAACGCAGTTTGGCTTTGAGAACGAAAATACAAAAAGTGGAAGATAATGAATGAGTTTTGGTATCACTCATCCACGGGGAACCAGAGTTTATTATTCGTCTCTCTGAATGAATTTTTCTTTTAAAAATTTGATGAGTGAGCCACTTTATTGGATCGAGAGTTCGAAGAACGTAGCAACACAAGTCAACTTCAGCAGAATGTGCTCTAACGGTCTGGAATATGGCCCGTTGTTTCGGCTAATGGGCTATATTCCTTGTTAACGATAGTTTTTTAATCGTTTTAAATCAGTGAGATTTGAGATATTCTTGAATTGTTTTGATCGGATATTCTGTTTTGAATATAGGAGTTCCATCTAGTTTGAATATACCGAATAAATTCATCTTTCTAGTAATGATAAAGTTTGACTCAAAAATTATTTCATCAAACTCAATCGGGACAAGGATTTGTCCATCTAAAGCTGCTAATCCGATCTTATTCAATTTACGTAAAGAGATATAAGGATTACTTATGTCAATTTCGTCATACTCAACTGGGATAATGATTTGTCCATCTAAAGCTGCTAAACCTTTTTTATCAAACTTTCTTAGGAAAATGTATGGATTATTTATGCCAATTTCATGGTATTCAACTGGAACTAGGATTTGTCCATCCAAAGCAGCTAATCCCTTTTTATCGAACTTCCTTAAGAAAATGTATGGATTACTTATGCTAATTTCATCGTATACAGGAAGCAAAATCCTCTGCCCACTTTGAGTAGCTAAGCCCTTTTTATTTTGTTTTTCTAACAGCACATACGAGTCTGTGAATTCAACTTGCTTTAAAGACTCTAATTCTCATGAGTTTTGAGCTTTGGAGGAATTTACAGCAATCATACAACAGATAATTATCTTTATCCAAAGTAAACTTGATTTCATAGTTTTGTAAGTGTTTTTTTATGTCAATTATCGATAACGGTTTTGTGTATGGCTCGTTGCGGGAAATCAGCTATGATTTTCCGCTAAAGTAAAGATAGCAAAACGAGTTGAATTTCCGAGTTAGAAAGTTTGCTGTTGTTGTGTTCACACGTTGCTGTAATCAGTTATTATTCTATTATTTTTTCTGTACTAGCTCCTAGCCAGTATTCAATAAATGAATCAAAACTGAAAATTAATACTATAAATAGGATAGTAATTCCAAAAGTGATTAATCTTTTTTTAATTGGAAGACTGGGTTTTGATTGGAAGTTAGTAAGCTTATTGACAATATCTATTACCATTTCTCTATTGAAATACAGAATTAATAATAACATTAAAAGAACTATTATGGCATTTACTAAAGCTGGATATACATCCAGAAAAATAATATCGAATACGATTATGTTTACCATAATAGGTAGTAATATCAATATTCCTATCAATTTTGTTTTATTCCATAATAGAAACCATGCTCCTAAAAGTTGAAAAACGCCAACGAACAAAATATAAGCATATGAGTGTCCCATAAATGTCCACGCTAATGAAAACCCACTTGCCTCACCTAAAGTTGTATTTGCGACTTCGGTAGGTAATTTTCCTTTTATATAAAATTGACCACCTAATAATTTAGATAATCCATAAATATTAAGAATAATAAAAACACACTGACGTAATACTATTTCAAAGTTTACTTTGTAGTTTGATTTGTTCATTAGTTCCTTATTTAGTTTAATTACCTTGAGATTAACTTAAGAATTGAAATACTGATATATACTTTACAGATTTTCCATTGTGGTATCTGAAGGTATTAGATAATACAACTAGAAAATTTAGAAAATACATTGCGCTGATAGTTATTAGTATTCCAGCAAAAGAAATGTTTATTAATTCAAGTTTTGAGATAATAAAAAGACCAATAACTAATAAAAACAAAAGTAATGTCCATGAAATTTGAAAATTTAAAATGGATTTCCCAACATAGTCAATATCCTTTATCTTATCTTTTTTTGAAGTCCAAATAATTAATGGGATAAGTATGCCGAGTAATGGAAATGCTATAAAGCCTAGTTGAGATAAATTTAATAGTAATAAAGCTTTACTATCTTCAATAATTTGCCAATCTATTAATTCATTAGGTGTAACATTTAAAGCACTAGATAATCTTTTTATAGAATCTCCCGTGGGTTGCGTTTTTCCGTTTTCAATTCTTTGGACTGTCCGTAAACTTAATCCAGAATTTTCAGCCAAGAGTTCTTGCGTAATTCCGTTTCTCTTTCTTAATTCTTTTACTCTTTTAGCTAAATCTTTAGTCATCAATTGAAAATGTTTAATTGTTGAAAGCAAAGCTAAATAAAAGCATTGGCATTGATGTCGTCATCTATATGACATCTTTACGTCATTTGCGTTTTTAATTGGTTATAATGGTTCGTATAACCGCAGTTACGGGTTAATATGCGTTAATTTTCGGTTTGGCACTGACTTTAGCAATTCCGAGTGGATTCGCTTGAGCCTGCCCTGAGCGCAGTCGAAGGGTAGTCGAATCCGCCGACACGAGCGAAGCGACTGGCGAAGCAAATGCGGTTATACATTGTTGTGCCATCGTACTTTTACTCCTTTTTGAGCTTTATATAATATGGATATGCATAATATTCTCTTTCTGAAGCGGCAAGTGCAACTACAGTCCCAGATAACATATTACCCTTTTTGATCAATTTTAAAGAAAGAAATTGACTGAATTCATGTCTTATATCCTTTGATGGTAAATTCCCTAGATACATACCTAAAAAGGAATTTTTATTGACCAATCCCGTCGCTAAAAATGTTTTATTTGGTATTGGGTTATTTTGGGTAAAATACGATTGATACGTATAATCTATATAATTAATTATAATGTCTCCGTTCTCTTCAATAGTTAAGGAGCAAGGAATGCTCAGGTCATCTATTTTTATTTCACCTTTCCAATTTCCAAAATAAGAAGAATCAGAGGTGTAGTTAGTATAATCAGCTACGGGATTAATAGGTGTAGGATTATATTCTGGAAGTACAATTTTGCTTAACATATCTGTGATTTTTTGGCAAAATGCTGGATTATTTGAGTTTTGTATAACTGCAATAGCGATGTCTTCATTTGGTATCAATTTTAGCATTGAGCTAACACCCATCATTCCACCTTCATGCCAAACAATATTATAGTTATTATCGCTAGGCTTAACATTCCAGCCAATACCGTAAAAAGAGTCATCGTAATTAGGGTATAACACGTTCTCATTTTTATAATTGCGCATTAAGTGGCGTTCGTTTGTGTTTAATAAATTAGTATTATTGTCTAAATGAAACATGCCAAAAGAAATTAAATCATGAATGCTAGAATATACATCGCCACCTCCTTTGGTATTAGTTTTTAGTTCTGGTAATACATCTAGATTTGCACCATATGTTTTTGCTATTTGATTGTTGGTTTTATCTGGTTTGTCAACAAATGTATTTTTTAAAAAAAGAGGTGCAAACAGTTCTTTTTCCATAAAGTTTGAAAAAGTAGTACCACTTTGTACAGCTATGATGTAATCTAGTAAACCATAACCTAAATTAGAATATTCATGTATATGCCCTGAAGGATGAAACAAGCTGCCATATTTTTTGAATGCATTTTCGAAACTATCTGATTTTATAGATTCATCTGCATAATTTAATTGAAAGTAAGTCCCTAAACCAGAAGTATGATTTAGCAAATCTATCACTTTGACATCTGATGCTATCCCGTCTATCTCCTTAAATTTTAAGGGCGCCATGTATTTTTCTACAGATTCATAAATATCAATTTTATTTTGATGTTGTAAAAGCATTACGCCTGTTGCAGTAAAAACCTTTGATACAGAAGCTAATTGATAAGAAGTAGTAACGGTGGCTTTTACTTTATTTTCGATATCTGAATAGCCATAGGCCTTTTCATAAATTATTTTGCCGTTTTTTGAAACAGCCATTACTACGGAAGGAACCTCCTTATTGTTAAGTGCTGTCTCGATTTCTTTTTCAACTTGTTTAAAATTGAAATTGTTAGTATTTTGACTAAAGCTGTTGTAAATGAAAAGAACAGATAATAAGATTACATAAAAATTCTTCATAATTGATGTTTTATGCAAACCTCATGAAAAAAGAATTTCAAATCGTCCGAAAAGCTGTTTTTGGACTTATTTATTTAGATGAAGATTGGAAAAATATTCCTTTGGTGTCTTTTTAGTATGTTTTTTAAACACAGAATTAAAAGAAGATTTTGAGGCAAATCCACTATCATAGGCATGTGCAAGAAAGGTAAATTCTTTGTTCTTGTCTATCTCAATTCTTTTTATGAATTCTTTGACTCTATAGCTATTAATGAATTCGTGAAAATTCACCTTAAAATGTTGATTAATTACCTTCGATAAGAGATCTTTCTGAATTCCTGTTTTTTCTGAAAGCATTTTTAAACTTAATTCTTGATTTAAGTAATACTTTTGTTCTCCCATCTTATTTTCTAAATTTTTGGCCACTTGCTCGTACTCGGAAATAATATGTTTGGGTGTTTTTTCCTTAGGCTTTAAAATCACATTAAAACCAATAGCTTTATTTGCAGAATTTACATATCCTTTAAAACCAATCCATAGGGCAATAACAGATAAAATTATGTACATAGGATAATAGTAGATGTTACTATATGCGCCTGAAAAAAACAGAATATCAGTTAAGCGAATGATAAACCACGCGAACCAGAAAACCACGAAACTAATAATAGGTACATATATCCATTGTAATGATATGTTTTTTGTATATGAGTAACTATTATAAAGCCATTTTTTATATTTAAATAGAACGTAAATTGAAAGGCACATAAAAGAAGTAGAATAAATAACACCTATCCATTGTTGGATTGTGAATATAAGCTGTAATGAGTTTTGTGAATCAAAATCTAAGAAATTAGCACCATCCCTGTAAAAGGAAGTACGATAATATATTAATTCAAACAGAGCTGGCAAAAATATTAAATAATGTATTTTCCTAAGTTTAAATTTTGGGTTGGTGACAGAAAGCGTATATAAATAAATTACTGGACCAAGCGCATATAATAGCTCTAATCTTACGTATGGTATATATTTAATTAATTGTTTTTGAAGCAAGCCTTGAAAGAGTGAAAAATTTACTGTAGTTAAACCAAAGAAGAGTAAAACAAAACCAAGTAGTGAATTTGTTAGTCTATTTTCCTTTTTTTTGAATAAAAGAGTACTCAGTATTAAAATCTGAATTGATAGTATTGTAATTAGTGTAGTTTTTATCATCAAAATTTCATTGCAGTGTGATTTGCAGAAGATAACAATTCAGCATTTGGCACAACAATTTCGTATAACCGTCAGTTACGGGTTAAAGTTAGGGTTTTCGGTTAAGCACTGTCTTTAGCAATTCCGAGTGGATTCGGACGTAGTCGAATCCGCCGACACGAGCGAAGCGACTGGCGAAGCAAATGCGGTTATACATTGTTTTGCATAGTTATTTTATTTCATTCCCATTTTTGTCAATAAAAGTCCAAGTGTTCATCTTCCATTTTAAATATTCATCGTCACTTTCTAAACAATTATTGGAAACTTTAGCTTTTCCGTTCTTAA
>Ga0189289_10226_pt1 | contig 44526 bp, 43 predicted proteins | sample UW106minimetaG_FD_130313 | JGI IMG/M metagenome (GOLD analysis project Ga0189289, IMG submission 130313) | Marine microbial communities from the Costa Rica Dome - UW106 mini metaG | ecosystem: Environmental > Aquatic > Marine > Oceanic > Photic zone | place: Costa Rica: the Eastern Pacific...
ATGTACTTCGTCAAACACTCACACTTAAATCAACTTCCTCACTTTGATACCAAAAACGAGCACAACATGCTTGGTGCAAGGGAATCAGTCATTAAACTACCGGCAGAGTCGGAGAAGACTTACAGTGATCTAAAACCAGGGCAAATATCTATTCACCATCCTTTAGTCTTGCATGGATCTCCTAATAATTTAAGTTCAGAGAGTAGATTAGCCTTCGTTATTAGATATATACCTTCTTCGGTGAAGCAGGATAATGCATTAGTTACTTTAGTGCGCGGCGCTAATTTATCTAAGATGAAATTGCTATCGCGGCCAAAAACCAATGCTTCATATCAAATGCTAATTGAACACGGTCGAGCAATGAAACAAAATGCAGACGTAATAAAAAGAGCAAAATATATACATTTAAAAGAGAATAATGGGTATCACAATGAATGATCATCATTACAATTTCAATAAAGACGGTTTCGTGTCTCCAGTCAGAATATTTGATGCGGTCGAGACTGATCTCGTGCGTCAGCAGCTAGAGTACTATGAAAGGAAGCTAGGAAAAGACATATTTTCGAATTTTCAACTTAAAGGCCATCTAATTTTTCCATTCTTGTGGGAAATTGTTCATGAGTTGAAAATAATTGAGATCGTAGAGACGCTTATAGGGCCAAATATTGTCTGTTGGGGATCGAGTTTTTTTGTAAAAGATGTCGGAACAAGTGACTTCGTACCATGGCATCAGGACGGAACATGTTGGGGACTAAATGGAACAAATGGACTAACAGTTTGGCTTGCATTGACACCAAGTAAGGAAGATAATGGGTGCTTGCGTGTACGACCTTGTACCCACACAAGGAAATATGAGCACATAATCAATGAAAACCCGAACTCAATGCTTCCATTAAAAGAAGAAGTAAATCATTCCCATAGCAAAATAAATACAGTTGATTGCATTTTGAATCCGGGAGAGATATCTATCCATCATATGTATGCTATTCATGGATCAAAACGAAACGAGAGTAGTGCAAGGCGAATAGGATTTGCGATACGCTATATAGATGGATCAATGAAAAATACAAATGGCTTAAATAGCCATGCTACTTTGATAAAAGGGCATGATTTCGGAAACTTTATCCATGAGAAAAAACCCAAGTATGATCTTGATGCCCAAGCACTAAGAAGACATTCGAGTATAATATCAAGTTCTGAAAAGATTGTGCGAGCAGAGTCAGATAGGCTTATGAAGCGGATTCACTAGTAACAAGACAATTTTTTTTAGCATCATAAAGCCAGCCGATTTGCTTTTGCTTACGGGGCATTTGGCCTCTAATTTTAAAATAGTTTCTTGTTGCATCCTTAACTGCCTTGAGTGTTTTAGTAGGATTTTGGGTAGTTGTGCCATCATGGTATTGATGATAAGTTGCGCAATTAGAGATCCGAATTAATTGCGTTTCCTGAAGATTAATTGCTCTTTGAAAAACGTCAGGATTACACATACCACCACCAGCCTCACTAAATTGAGGATCATATCCACCAAGTTTCTCCCAAGTTTGCTTGCGTAGAAAGAGAGCATTCGTCTCCAACATGGGGGATGAAATGGTTGGCTCTTCGGACCAAGAAATTGCGTCAAGATCAGCGTGAGGGGAGGGCCAACCAGATGAGAATAAGAGCTTATCTTCGAGTTCCTGACAATATCCATGCTCAGCAGCTGATGACTGTCGCATGCTCCCAAATTGTCGATTTGGGACCGCAATTACTGGTGAGGGATGAAAGGTCTGGGCTTGATAGACGGAAGAGACGAGATTTGCAGAAGCCAATCTTGCACCATCAATCCAAGCTCCAATTAAGCTTGAACGTGCAGCCGAAATGGCTGTATTCATAGCCAAGACAGGAGAAGGACTAGGATTCGTCAACTGTATGAATTTAGGGACAGGTTCGATCTTTGGTATATTTGGTTGATGAATCGAGCCGTTATCAACAACAATTATCTCCCAGGAAATATGACCAGAATTGAGTTGAAAATCTCTAGAAAGTGAATAAAGAGTTCTTGGCAATTCACGGCTCATCTCCCAAGAAACAACAGCTATACTAAGGTGAGGGAACATAAACAGACAACCTGCATTAACCTTAAACAAATTATACTACCATAAATATAATAATGAATGATTCTAGAGGCGCCATTATGATTGACTTATCTCCAGACAATGATCCAATAAAAGTAGCAGAACCAGTCAATATTGCTCCAACAATATGGAAAATTTCAAAGCTCAATGATGTAAAAACAACATTATTAAATCCCCAAGTATCGATAACAGATTTGCTTTCGAAAGACATACTAAGGCGAATCCAGGACTGCGATGATTCGATTGAGAAGACAATGCTACTTTATGAGGCAATTGGCAGAGGGAATAGAGTGCAGAGCGATCAATCACGCCTTGCACACATAAGCATATCGAAAAGTTTATCGAATGCCTTGAATCCAGCTTTCATAAATGAATTTGTTTTTCATGCCCTTGATGAAAACAAAGAATCTATTGAAGTGATGAGTGAAATTATCTGGCCAATCATAAACCAATGGAGATGCATTGTTTTGAAGACATCACAAAATAAATGTCTCAAGTTAGATGAGAAAATCTGGGATTTTTTTCTTGCTTCAGAAAAAGCAAACCTTAGGCAATTATCGAAAATTGAACATATATCCAGGGAAATATATGAGCTAGCAGCTCTTATAAAATTCCCTTTAATAGATGGGCAAAGAATTAAAATTGAGGATTGGGTTAATCCAGCTTTCTTGGCACTCCGGCCACTTGCCTATACATCATCTCTCATGTTTAGGCATCTTTCAGAAAATAGAGAGATCCTGAGGGAACTTCAATCAAGCAAGCACTTACGCATCTGTTACATTCAAGAGGTTGAACGGATGATGAATTCATTCCGCTATATATTCCGGCAAGTAACTAAAGGGGATATTATTATTGGTAAAAAAAGAATTCCAAATGGGAGCAATTTACTTTTAGATCTAGTTGCAGCAAATCGTGATCCTAGTCGCTGGGACAATCCTACTAATTTAAATCTTGGAAGAAAGTATATCAAGCCAGCCTCGTTTGGGTATGGAATGCTTTGTTGCACAGGGAATAACATAACAAATCGATTTTTACATGTTGTTTTGGATGCTTTTTTAATAAGCTGTTCCCAGATCAATCCATCAGGTGAAGGTTATCCACTAAATTATGTTTACAACAATTCTTCATCCTTGAGAGGCATGCAAAGGCTGTACTTAAATTTCACAATTTAAATAAAAGAGCATTAGTCTTAATTGGCAACAACAAGGCCAAGGGCAAAAACTCTAAAGAGTTTAATAGTTAATATTAACATCGAATTTATCCTTGCACTCCTTGATACTATATGACACTACTTCTTTTTTCAAAGCCTCCGAATTAAGCGAGCTTCTCATATAGATTTTGATAGCTTTGATCATTAATTCACGTGAAATAAGCTCGGCTTTATAAGCTTGGCAATTCGATGTTAGGACTGAAGAAGCGGACAGAAAGTGGCAAACTTCAGGATGATCAGTGCAATACTTATTTGCTTGTTGTTGAATAGTTGTTTTTGAGTAAGACGATGGTGTAGTGACGATCGACAATGCCATACCTAGCATTAAGTAAATGACTTTCATTCTAAAGAACATACTTTAGCGCAAATAAAATAATAAAAAGGCAAAATCAGATACATGCCTTTACTGAATTACGCTGTTGCCAGATAGTCTCTATTTGAGCCTGCTAAGAAGTTTCGCCTGTAAAGGGAGGGGGCCGCGAGTCTTTGTTAAGGAGCAAAAGCAGGAATAAGACAAAACTAAGGAGTATAATAAATTCAAAGAGCAATACAAGTCAAACAAATAACTAATAAAAGGCCTATAAAATTGAATTGCAGATTGAAATTACATTAAAAGCCAAGGCCAGGCACAGTTTATTTATTCTCTATTTTAGCGACAATCTCTCCCCAAATTTGAGCGAAACGAGCTTTCCAAGAAGATGATTCTACAATAGATTTATCCAAATGATAGATATCAACTGAATCCAAAATCCTATCTATGCGTGATAAGAAGTCATCGTAAGTAGTTTCCACGTAGACGCCATTTTTAATATCTGAAATATTCTTGACATTGGTGGAGACCACAGAAATATTAAGTGCGCGATAAACAAAGATCTTAAGTGGATTCATAAAACCAGATAGATCAGAATCTAAATGGGGAACAATTCCAACATCAAACTTCGAAATGTATTGTCGGGAAATTTCATACTGAAGTGCGCCATACCAAGTTACATTTGGCAATTTATTAATCAATTCAATAGCAGTGGTTTTCGAAAGTGAGCCTATCAGAACAATATTCCATTGAGGTCTAGATCTGGCAAGAAACTCAATTAAAGAGAAGTCGAATCGATAATTCATATTACCACAATAGCCAATAACAACCCCAGAATCAGTAATGTCTTTGGGAATTATGGATACATTTTTTATCGGCCGATCATCAATACCATTTGGCACAAGAATAGGAGCAACACCAAGTTCTGAAATTTGATCAATCATAGGAGCGCAATTACAAATAGATACATCAGAGATAGAAGCCATGAATTTATAATCACGCTTGATAAGAAATTTTTGTTTTAAATTAGATGTAAATAATGACTGATCATCAATAAAATCAGAAACGACAAATGGAAATTTAAGGCGATTATAAACTGATTCAAATCCAAACACGCTAGGACAAACCCAGGCAACCAAATTTTCATTCATACCAAGCTCCTCAATCCATGAAGCAACAGTATTTGGATAGCTTGAAAGATCAGGAAAAGAAAACTGCGAAGATTTTTTATCAAATTCAGAATAAATAAATGTACGGTAGAAAATATTATCTTTATCGAGAAATCCATTGGCGCGAGCTATCGCAGAGGAAGCTCGATAGTTAGCGACAGATAAAGATATACCAGGGTGATAAATTGAAGATGACTCAAACTGCAGACTTGCAGAACAAACAGGAGAATCAATATGTAAAACATTCGAAATATCCGCATGAGACGCTATTTCATTCAATAACATGTCTTGACGACGACCAAATAAACCAGTATCATTTTGCTTCCAAAAAAATATAATATTAAATGGTTTATTTACTGTAATTATTGGACTAATTCGTGAATAATTATATATCGTGCTAGGGATTAAATTAGTATTTGTATCCTCTAAGTGGCCAGGCATGTACTTTTCAAGAAAAGTAAATAATCGTTTTGTCAATGCACTAAAAGAGCATGATTTACGACGAGACAACTCTATATTCAATACATCATCTAATCTGGACTGGATAGAACCGTAAGACAAATGATTATTGAAGAACTCAAAAGCATCTTGATTTCTTTTTTTTACTGAAAATTGATCGATTAAATATTCTGATAATGGGGTATCAAGAGGGATTTTGATAGCAGCTCCAGCTTCAATAAATGAAGAAAAAGGCCCAATATCACTTACATACACGCGACATCCTTGTGATAAAGCATCCGTCAATTTTGCAGGGGTTTGAAATAGTGCGGCTGGACTTGTTGGATCTTGTAGCAGGATAATATCATCGGCAATTGCGGTTATATTTAAATTTTCTGAATAAGGATGTGAATCAATTAATTTAATGCGGACACTATCAATCGATAATAACTCTTTTTGAAGAGCGACATCTTCAAAAATACCTGCGACTGCAAAAATTATATTTGGTTGCTTTAGAGAAGCAAGTGCTTTTGCAATTTCAAGAACACCTTTATGCCTTCTGATAGTACCGTTAAATAGTATAATATGATCACTATTATTAAAGCCAAGACTAGATCTCGTTGTTTCGCGCAAACAAGATGCATTTAAAGCCGCAGCTGCTGATCGGCAATGAGGAATCAAAATTGCATTGAATTTGTTGACTAACAGATCATTACACGCCGTTACAAGGTCAAATTCTTTAATTAATAGCTGGGCCAGTTGCGTCCATGAAGCACTAAAAGGTTTATTCCAGTCTTCGTATGAAAAACTATGGAGGAATTGATCAAAGTTCTCAAGAGCGGGAGCATTAACAAATGCAAGCTCATTGTCATCTATATCACAAATTATTTTTGAACCATGTATTGCGCGATATATTAAACCAATAAAAACACTAGGGAAACGGGATTTAGAGACCCAGACACAATCCGCAGGCCATATTTTTGCAAGTAACAAAGCACCATTAAAAAGATCACAAACGTTCTCTGAATGCCAACCACAAATAGGAACAGATAGAACAGAATTTTGCAACGGAGACCAAAGTTTTTGCCCATATTGGGCAAACATAGGCCCAGCAATTAGAACATCTTTTCTATCACTTATTGCTTCTGCCATGGTCACCCCACGACCAATACAATTATGACAAAGATCCCAACAGGCAACTAATACCCGTTCATTTGGGGATCCATATGATTCAAGGGGCTCTTTCAAGCCCCAATAGTGAAATGTAGTTTTTTTATTTCCACTAATATTAATAATCTCTTTCAATGCTTTCAAATATCTATCATGAGCATTCAGTAATGGTTGATAGTTGGGAAAGAGTTGAAGAGCTGACTTATAAATTTTATTTGCTTCGTCAAATTTTAAATCTTGCTCAAACTGCTGAGCATCTCGAATTAACTTGCCTGCCATATATCGGATGCAAGCATTACTTATATATTCATCTTGGCTATTTTTGTCAAGTGCAATTTCATATAGCTGATAGGCAGAATTGAAATTTAATCTCTGATCTTCTATTCTGGCTTCGTAAAATGGAATGAGTGACCAGTCAGGATAATGACTTTTAAGAAGAGAAAAATATGTTTCCGCATCAGCAAAATACTTAAGATGAAAACAACATTCAAGAACATGTCTAACGGCACCACGTTCTGGAGGGTTATCTTGCAAATATTGACGAAAACAATAAAAAGCTTCTAAATAATTTCTTTCTTTGAAAAGTCTATATGCTAGTTCAATATTTCCCTTTGGCGACATGGCTATTTATACGAGCATACTCTAAAGTATAGCTATACCGTGTGACTTTCAGTTTAACACGCCGAATCTGGAATATAAGTGAATCTCCTGGAGTCAATCAGCGCAATTTCAACAGTGGGTATTGCCAAAGCATCACATGCCAGAAGCAAAGCAAATTAGAAACCTATCTTAAAAATACTTTGCGCAATTGCATTGGGGTATCTGAATACATGCCACCATCCCTTGATGAAATAAGAACAAAAAAACTTAACAGACCTAATCAAGCTCCTCGACGCTGAAATCGCGGTCGATTCGAGGCTGCTGGCCCTTGTGGATTAAGCCCTGACCCACGTGTCGACCGGCCGCAATCGAGTTCATTGACCTCCACGACGGAGATCTCTCGGTAGGTGCCTGCTTCAACCTACGGGCCCAGCCAGTCAGCGACCGCTGGCTGGCAGATGTAGGTGCCTAGCTAGCCATCGTAAGCATCTTCTACTGGGGCGGAACGCCCAGGGATATCGGTCGGCCAAAACCAGGCTGCGGGCCAATGCCACCGATGAGTACATCGGTGGCATTGGCCCTGGGCGACCTTGAAGTCATTCCCCGCTGAATAAGCCCGCACTGGCACTCGACAGTCCAGGCTGTTCTGGCTACACCTCACCAGTTCAACTGTAAAACAGCACTGCAGGAAGCGCACCAGCAGCATCGAAAGGTGCTGGCTCGGTAAACCCCGCTTGGAGCAAGGCCAAGGAACAACGTCTGGCCATTGGCCCCGTTCCGCTTGAACGCGCCGCTGGAGGCCGTCGGTAACGTCGGTCCCAGATAGATAGCCACCCACCCTCTGCGGAGGCGTGAACAGCACCCAGATTATGTCCTGCTTTCACTCCTATAAAAAGAAGCGCGAATAACTCAAATAGCTCAGAAAGAATATAAATAAAAATTGACAATATATATAAATAATAGATGCCAGCCTCGCGCATATCAATGCTTTATTTACTGAAACCGGGAAAAATTGTCGTACTAGCTATGGATTGACCGCTTTCAATGTAGCCTCAAGATACTCATGGCCATAACACAGATCCGGTTCTAAATAATTTCCTTCAGCCCATTCATTCCAGGACTTAACGAACACGATCCTCATTCCTTTTTCTCTTTGCTTCACAAAGTCAATCGCATCCAGCAAATGCCTTTTGTACAATTCAGGCTTAGATCCTAAATAAACATATCCATTCCGCTTAGACCTTGGCGTATTATCCCAATTTGGGACAACGCACGGAAAAGCATTGTCACCATCAAAAGGAGCTGGGGAGACTTTCTCAATGTATTCTCTATACGAAAGAACACAAGGCCCTTGCGGCCCCAATGAATAATTTTTACCATTCATGCGAATTAATTTGATTCTTGTTTGTCGTCTCCAAAAATCACAAGGCGGATTTGTAGTGAATCCATCATAAGAATAAGGCTGACGAGACCAGGGATAATTCTGGATTGCTAAAAAGTAAAAATCTGGCGCAGACTCTTTACGAGCAAGCTCTCTCCATCGATCCATAAACTGGTTTGCGCTAGGCAGATCAGCAGGACAAAAAATAGCAAACAAATTCTTTCCTTTGATTTTAATATAGCGCCTATCTTGGAATGCCTCTAAAAGAGCATAAAAATGTTCATCCACATCATCCATTCCGGGATAAGTCTGTTCTATCAGTAGTCGATCAGGACAACCATGCCATACACCTGTCCAGCTTTGATTAGCCCACGCCAAACAGAACGGGAAATCAGGAGCCTTCGACTTCACAACTTCCTGAAAAGGCCTCTCCAAAAGCCGCTTCCCCCCGCCAAACCAATAGTGCCAATACACAAAACCCTCGATTCCATAATTGCGGGCCAAGGAAGCTTGCTGCTCACGCAATTCTGGCAATCGCAAATCATAAAAGCCAAGATCCGCAGGAACTATTGGTTGAACATGCCCAGGGAATAGAGGCCTTGCCTTAGCGACATTTGTCCATTCAGTAAAGCCTGGCCCCCACCAATCATTATTTTCAGGAATTGGATGGTATTGCGGAAGATAGTGGGCAAGAAGCCTTGCCTTCATTACTCACACGAATATCAACAGAGACTCTACATCAAAGAGGCCAGACCTGAACGCCAAAAAATATTAAAAGCGCTACGGATGACAAGCCAATATCTTAATAAAGCCTCTTGCATTGCTGACATTAAACAAACAAATTTTGCAAAGGAACATGCACCCACATCGAGTAAATATTTAAAATACAATAGATCTAATAAAGTGACTCCTTCTCGCAGGAGCTCGCTGCTCAAGTTGCTACAAAGGCGTGAATCACCCTGACCCAAATCAAGCGGACTCTGACACACATTAGACCTGGGCTGGATCACAACCACAAACGGCTCGAATATCTAGACGATGCTGTGCTGCGTCTCGCCGCCACCGATTCATCAATCGTCAGCGCCCAATGTTGAAGGTGGGGGCGTGCTCAAATCCGCGGGCGCAACCGTTAAGCGACCGCTGACTGGCGGAACTAAGGCAATTCTGGAAGAGAATATTTTATTTCATCTTGGGGAAATCATTTAAACCTATGGAGTTGAAGAAGATGACGCTGCCTTCTTGGCAGCCATTAGTGCAAACTTAGCGACCGTACGGGGAGGCAAATTCCCATAATACGGATTATAAGATAAAAAATCGCTCCAATCTTGAATTGCGCCTGCTTTTTGCCTCCAAAACCTCCACATAGCATCATAATTCTCCTTGTGAAGAGCATGATGACTTGGATGTATAGTTGACTCCATATCAATCTTGTATCCAAAGATTGAAATTGCCAGAGCAAATCCAGACTTATATATGAGGTCGTCAGCAACTGCACTAGGCCTTATATTTTGATCAAGCCTGTAGCGATCACCCCAGCAATGAGCATTTACGAGTTTCTGAGCATGACTTCGTCGAATCATATAGCAAGTACAACTAAAATCATTAACAAAATGTGCATGCAATCCCATCGTTAAATCAGTAGGGTTGATTAGACACAGCTGCACGACATCCCAATGAAATGGAAGTCTTCTTACAAAATCATGCCAGCAGAATCCCCAGAAATTTACAGTCGACATATCGCAATCATCTTCCATTACCATAAGCACATCTTCATCACATTTTTCAATCCAACTCTTCATTACTTTTAGATGCGACATGACGCATGCGACTTCCTTGAAGTCCATTTTTAGAGGAAAATCACCAACAAGAGCTTCCCTCACATACTCCTCATCTCTTCCATCAACCCCATCAATTCGTTCATAATTAACAATCCCTAACCCCTTGAACTGAAGCTCCATATACTCCCTTCTCTGATTGCTACGTTGCAAATTGATATAATAAATTCCTGGAAGACCTTCTAGTTTAGAAACATGGTCCATTGGCCACTAAATCAATAACTATATTGCTAATATACCAAAATAGCTATCCTCAAATCCAGACACCATCCACCATTGACGAAATACTATCCACTACTATTCTAGATGCATGCAAATAACAGACTACCAACCAATTAGATTCCTGTCAGCAGTTGTAAGACTAAGGCAACGCCGCTTGTGTGCAGGAGCTTCGATTTTCTTGGACTGGCAGTCACCAGTGATTACAGCATGATGCACTATTAAATCGTGCTTAGCCACCAATACAAAAACCAACAACATCGAATGCCGCAGGCACTAGTCGACTGCATGGTTGCTACTCAACAAAAGCAGTCGTGGCTTAGTTAACCAGAGAGATCGGACCAGGTGGACTTAATTCAAAAATACAAACCCTTATGCCACTGCTGTTAAGCAACTGAGGACTACCTATCAGTCATATTCATTATAATAATGCTTAAGCTGCCTGCATTATTCGGATGCGGTTAGGTCCTAGGCACTTCATTAAGCTTTCGGCGTGTCGATTACTCACCAACGGCACCGGGGCATGCCAATCGCTCACATTTTCTCTGAATCAATCAGGCAAGATTTTCTTAAAGCCCACTCATGATTCTGCCAACAACCACTGAAGCCAATAATCGATTCTCCTTATATTGAAACGATAGAAAACACCTCAAAAATGAGCATTCCATGAATGTCTCTACCTGACAAAGAAATAAACCTTGCAGATTAAACTCGCAATACCGCGGTCGTTGAAAAGTTTTCCAGCACGGAGAAGCCGACAGATCTATCCATATTGATGTCCCCCTCAGCAAAAGCAAAGGCGGAACAGTCTGGTTCAATCAGCGTCTCTGTCGTTGGCCTGATACAGCTTCACAACCGTGCGCTTCATCTCCGGACGGGCCTTGAACGTTTCAGTGGCTTCACGCGCTGGAATGACTTTCGTCTTGATCTTGAGACCTGGGAGTTTCAAATCCTCACCAGACTCAACAGAGGCTTTGATGCTCTCCACTAGGGCTTTGGCCACCTTGCGAACGGTTCCTGCAGGGATGTCGTTGTTGGAGGAGATCGTGGAAACGAGGTCTTTGAAGCTCATCGTTAGTGTCCTCATCGAGGCGCGAAGTTGGGAGGGGCATTGCTCTCAGCAATAAAGCCAGGCCACTGAATCAATGCGAAGCAGGAGGCTTCCCTACGGTTTGGGAGACGCCTTGCCGGATGCCTCTTCTGTGGATGAGACCCGAATCGCAGAGCTCACTGGCCTGATCCAGCGCATGCACGCTGAGATCCCGATCGAAGCGGAGTTACTGGTCCAGGTGGATCAAGCTCTCACCCACGTGTCGACCGGTCGCGCCCGCAACCTCGAACGGCTGGAGTTTCTCGGGGATGCGGTGCTGCGGCTTGCCGCCACCGAATTCATTGACCGCAACCACCCCCATCTCGCGGTGGGGGCCTGCTCCAACCTGCGGGCCCAGCTCGTCAGCGACCGCTGGCTAGCGGAGGTGGGTGCAACGCTTTCCATCGAGACACATCTGCTGCTGGGGCGACATGCCGAAGGGGATCGTTCCGCTCAGGCCAGGCTGCGAGCCGATGCCACCGAGGCGCTGATCGGAGCCTTGTATACCGCCCTTGGCGACCTGCAGGCGATTCACCGCTGGCTCACTCCCCACTGGCGTGTCACAGCCGAAGGGGTACTGGCCACCCCCCATCAATACAACGGCAAAACAGCCCTGCAGGAGTGGAGCCAGGGCCTGGGCCTGGGACTACCCCACTACATCACCGAGGAATGCAGCCGCCAGCACGGCGACCCCGAACGCTTCCGCTGCCGGGTGAGCGTCAGCAAAAAAGAGCTGGCGCAAGCCAAAGGGCGTTCCCGGAAGGAGGCCGAGCAGAAGGCGGCAGCCGCCGCCCTTCAGAGTCTGGAGGGCAGGGACGCACCACAGGCATCGCAATGACGGGCATCCTTGCGGTGCCCCTGCCGTCCGCAATTGCCACAGGTCAGATCCACACCTCGCTGCTGGTGATGCCGCACCCCCGACACGGTCAAGATCCCAGTGGGGATGGCAATGATTCCGAAACCCAGCATCATCACCGCTGAGGCCAGCAGCCGCCCCAGCTCGGTCTGAGGGACGACATCGCCGTAGCCCACGGTGGTCATGGTCACGATCGCCCAATAAACGCCGCTCGCCACCGTCTGGAACTGGGAATCCGGCCGGGCGCTCTCGATCACAAAGATGCTGTAGCCGAGCACCACTTGCAGCAGAAAGACAAAGAACAGGAAGACGCCAATGGTGCGGGCACTGCCCCGCAGCGCCTGACCCAGCACGCGGGCCTCATCAATGAACTTGAGCAGCTTGAACACCCGCAGGATGCGGCCGAACTTGAACACCCACAGCAACAGCTCGCTGCGCACCTGTGGCACGAAGAAGAACAGCACCGCTGAGGCGTCAATCAATCCGGTGAAGCTGAACAAATAGCGCCAGGGCTTCTCCACCAAGGCCAGATGCAGCACAAAATCCGCCGCAAACACCGCAAGACAAACGTTTTGAACCAGATCGATCCAAGGCACATTCGTCTGGCGCAGGGCTGAGTTGCCCAAGGGGTCGGGCTCCAGCAGCAACGCCAGAACGCTTAACAGAATTGCCCCGAAAATGACGGCGTTGTAGGCCTTGCCCGCTGGGGTACTGGCTTCCAGCACCGTGGCCCGCAGGCGTTGTCGCAGGCTGCGGTCTGCGTTCATCGCCCTAGGCCGGCTGGAGGTCTTTCAAACGCAAGGTCACCAACTTGTCCCAGTTACCGCCCTCAAACAAAACGGCTGCACGGTCACCGCTGATCCGCTGCACGAAGCCGGTGTAGCCGTTGTAAATCGAGGTGGCATCAGCCACGGTCACCGTGGAGCCAGGAAGGATCGGAGCAGGTGCAGACGCCATGGCTCGGTCGCGGACGGATCTGGCGCCATTATCGGCAGTATGTGCTGCGGATGGCATGGCAGAAAGCGACGACTGGCTGAACGTCGGCAAGATCGTGGGGGTCCAAGGGCTGCAGGGGGAACTGCGGGTCAACCCCGCCAGTGATTTCCCAGAGCGCTTCACGGCACCGGGTCCCCGGTGGCTGCGCAGCAGCCAAGGGGGTGAGCCCACGCAAATCCAGCTCAAAAAAGGCCGGCAACTGCCGGGCAAGTCGCTATTCGTGGTGCGGTTGGAAGGAATCGATAATCGCAGTGCCGCCCAGGCCCTAGTGGGGCAGGAGCTGCTGGTGGCGGGAGACGATCGGCCTGAGCTGGCGGAGGGGGAATTTCACCTGCTCGATCTAGTCGGGCTGGAGGTACGACTCACAGCTGATGGCCCAGCCATCGGCACGGTGACCGACCTCATCAGCGGCGGCAACGATCTGCTCGAAATCAAAACCGCCGATGGACGCAAGCTTCTGATTCCATTCGTAGAAGCGATCGTTCCGGAAGTGCAGCTCGAGGACGGCTGGCTGCTCATTACCCCGCCGCCGGGCCTGCTGGAGCTTTAACGCGAATCCATCACCTCCAGGGCATCGACAGAAACCCCTGAGGCAAGCGAATCTGGGTCACCGCCTTCAGGACGAGATGGCCGCCACACCGCTGATTCCTGTGATCCTCTGCGGAGGAACCGGCACGCGCCTGTGGCCGCTGTCGCGAGCGAGTTATCCCAAGCAGTACTGGCCGTTAAGTGGTGACGGCGAAGCGACGCTGCTGCAACAGACCCAGCAACGCCTCAATGGTCTGGAGGCCCTCGCTTCTCCGCTGTTGCTCTGCAACGAAGATCACCGCTTCATCGTGGCCGAACAAATGCGGCAGATCGGGGTCGAGCCGAACGCGATCCTTCTGGAGCCGATGGGCCGCAACACCGCCCCCGCCGTGACGGTGGCTGCCCTGCAGGCCACGGCCAACGGCGACGACCCCCTACTGCTGGTGCTAGCGGCGGATCACCTGATCCGCGATGCCGTCCAATTCCGCCGGGCCATCGACGCAGGACGCAAACCGGCCGAGGAGGGGCGCCTTGTGACCTTCGGCATCGTGCCGACAGCACCAGAAACCGGCTATGGCTACATCGAGGCCAGCGAACCGTTCTCGCTCAATGGACCCGAGCATGTGCCGATCAAGCGGTTTGTGGAGAAGCCCGACCAAGCAACGGCAGAACAATTCCTGGCCACCGGCCGCTTCACCTGGAACAGCGGCATGTTCTTGTTCCGGGCCAGCGCCATACTGGCGGAACTGGAGCGGCTGGCCCCGGAGGTGGTGAGCTGCTGCCGGGCGGCTCTTGAGCAGGACACTGCTGACCTGGAATTCCATCGGCTGGAAAGGGAGGCCTTTGCCAAGTGCCCCAACGTGGCCATTGATGTGGCCGTGATGGAAAAAACGGAACTGGGCAGTGTGCTGCCGCTGGATGCGGGCTGGAGCGATGTCGGCAGCTGGAGTGCCCTTTGGGAAACCTCAGAACAACGTGATTCCCAAGGGAATGTGCTGCAGGGCCACGTGATCTCTGAAGACAGCCGGGACTGTTACCTGCGCAGCGAACACCGCCTAGTGGTGGGGCTAGGGATCGAGAACCTGGTGGTGGTGGAAACCGACGACGCCGTTTTGATTGCTGATCGTTCCAAGGCCCAGGAGATCAAGACCGTGGTGAAGCAGCTGGAGGCCGAGGGCAGCCCGGAGGGCAAAGCCCACCGCAAGATCTATCGCCCCTGGGGCCACTACACGGGCGTCACCGAAGGGACCCGTTGGCAGGTGAAACGGATCTCAGTGAAACCCGGCGCCAGCCTCTCGCTCCAGATGCACCACCACCGTGCCGAACACTGGGTTGTGGTCAAAGGCACTGCCCTGGTTGAGCGCGACGGCACCGAACAGCTGGTGGGAGAAAACCAGAGCACCTACATCCCCATGGGCTGCAAACACCGCCTGTCCAACCCCGGTCGGATCCCGGTGGAGCTGATTGAGGTGCAAAGCGGGGAGTATCTCGGTGAAGACGACATCGTGCGCTTCCAGGACCGCTACGGCCGAAGCGACCTCAGCATCAGTACCAGCTGAGGCTTATTCCACCGTGACGCTCTTGGCCAAATTGCGGGGTTGATCCACATCCAGGCCGCGATGGGCGGCGATGTGATAACTCAGCAACTGCATCGGCACCACGGTGAGCAAAGGGCTAAGCCACTCGCTTACAGAAGGCACCGGCAGCAGTTCATCAAACAAATCGGTATCGGGCCCTTGGGGCGCAACACCGATCAGCTGTGCATCGCGGGCCTTCGCTTCCTGAGCGTTGCTGAGCACCTTTTCGAACACCACACCGGGCACGGCGATCGACACCACTGGCACCCGGGAATCCAGCAGGGCGATCGGTCCATGCTTCATCTCACCCGCCGGGTAACCCTCGGCATGGATGTAGCTGATTTCCTTCAGTTTCAACGCTCCTTCAAGAGCAATCGGGTAGTTGATGCCCCGGCCCAGGAAAATCACATCCTGAGTGTCTGCAAAGCGGTGGGCCAGGGCCTCCGAGCGCTGATCATGCAGATCAACCAACTGACGCAGCTGCTGAGGCAAGGTCCGCAATTCATCCGCCAGGGCTTTGATCTCAGCCGCGGAGCGTGCGCCACGACGGGCAGCAAACGCCATGGCCAAGCCATAGAAAGCCAAGAGCTGGCCGAGGAAGGTCTTGGTGGCGGCCACGCCGACCTCGATACCGGCCCCGATATCGAGAATGTGCGGCACCTGACGCGACAGGGAGCTTTCCGGACGGTTGGTCACCCCCAGTTGGCGGGGGGCAAAGGCTGGATCCCCATGGGCCAGACGCCGCTCCGCCTCCATGGCCAGGGCGGCCAGGGTGTCTGCTGTTTCACCGGATTGGGTGACGCCAATGGTAAGGGTGTGGGGAGCCAGCGGCGGCGGGGCATAACGGAATTCACTGGCGTAATGCACCGATGTGGGTATTCCTGCGAACTGCTCCAGCAGGTAGGCCCCCACCATCGCGGCGTGGCGGCTGGTGCCGCAGGCCAGGATCTGAATCCGCTCGATTCCTGCGTAGAAGGCCTCATCCATCGGCAGCGCCACCGGCTGCTCAGTTGCCAGCCCCTGGGGCAGATGACGGGCCACCCACAGCTCAGCGGTCTCCGGTTGCTCATGGATTTCCTTGAGCATGAAGTGGCGGAACTCGCGTTTGTCCGCCACATGATCCACGCCGCTGAGCTGGGTGGGCATGCGTTGCTGGCGCACCCCTGCTGCGTCGTAAAGCTCAACGCCAAGGGGTGAGAGCAAGGCCACCTCGCCGTCTTCCATCGGCAAGATCGTGCGGGTGAAACCTGCTAAAGCCGGTGTGTCGCTGGCACAGAGGAATTCCCCTTCACCCAACCCGATCAAGAGGGGTGCCGCCTTACGAGCCACCACAAGTGCACCCGGCGCCTGATTCCAGATCACCGCCAGGGCATAGGCCCCTTGCAACTTGGGCAGCACCCGCTGCAGAGCCTCCAGCAAAAGACCACCGCCTGGGGCTCCGCCCCCTGCTTGCAGCTGCTGAAGCTCCACAGCAAGAAGATGGGGTATCACCTCGGTGTCCGTCTCCGACTGAAACACCACCCCTGAAGCCTGCAGCTGCTCCCGCAGGGAACGGTGATTTTCAATAATTCCGTTCTGCACCACGGCCACAGCCCCATCACTGCTGCGGTGCGGATGGGCATTGCGCTCCTCCGGTTTGCCGTGGGTGGCCCAGCGGGTATGGCCAATGCCGCATTGCCCGGGAGCCCCTTGAGCTTCCACAAGGGCGGTGAGGTTGCGCAGCTTGCCCTTGGCCCGCAGACAGGTCAGCACCCCTGGAGCGTCAACCGTCGCAATCCCGGCGGAGTCGTAACCGCGGTACTCCAGCTGACGAAGTCCCTCCAGAAGCTGGGGTGCCGCTTCACGGGAGCCCACCAGGGCAACGATTCCGCACATACAAAAAAAGCCCGGCTGAAGCCGGGCAGAGCTTATGAGGTGAAACGGTTCAAATCAGTAAGCCAGGCCCATGGAGCGGGTCGTCTCATCTCCGAGATAGACGCGGATGCTCAGGAAGTCGGTAGGGCAGGCGGTTTCACAGCGCTTGCAACCCACACAGTCTTCGGTGCGCGGAGATGATGCGATCTGGCCGGCCTTACAGCCGTCCCAGGGCACCATCTCAAGCACGTCGAGAGGGCAGGCACGCACGCACTGGGTGCAACCGATGCAGGTGTCGTAGATCTTGACGGCGTGGGACATGTGCCCGATTCATACGAAGGCTTGAAGCAAACGTACCCCTCCCTGAGATGTCCTTGGCCATGCCGTCACCGTTGTTAACGGCGGGGGCACTTCGCGAGGTGATCCCTGAGGGCGTGCCCGTAAGATGCAGCGTCCCGTTGCCACGGCTATGTCCCAGGAAGCGATCCTCGAGAAGGTCCGTTCGATCGTTGCGGAGCAACTGAGTGTTGACTCCGGCGAAGTGAAGCCGGAATCCAACTTCCAGAACGATCTGGGTGCTGATTCTCTGGACACCGTGGAACTCGTGATGGCCCTGGAAGAGGCCTTCGACATCGAGATTCCCGACGAAGCTGCTGAAGGCATCACCACTGTTGGCGACGCCGTCAAATACATCGAAGACAAGCAAGCCTGAACAACGCAATGGTGGATGGTCTCCATCGCGTCGTCATTACCGGCCTCGGCGCGGTCACACCGATCGGCAACACGGTTCAGGATTACTGGAACGGCCTCACCTCCGGCAGCAACGGAGTAGAGGCCATCACCCTGTTCGATGCATCTGAGCACGCCTGTCGCTTTGCGGCGGAGGTGAAGGATTTCGATCCGACAGGTTTCATCGAACCGAAGGAAGCCAAGCGCTGGGATCGGTTCTGCAAGTTCGGCGTGGTGGCAGCCAAGCAGGCTGTGGCCCATGCCGGCCTTGACATCAACGACGCGAATGCGGATCGGATCGGCACGATCATCGGCTCCGGCGTCGGCGGACTGCTCACGATGGAAACCCAAGCCCACGTGCTCGAGGGCCGCGGTCCGGGACGGGTGAGCCCGTTCACGGTGCCGATGATGATCCCCAATATGGCCACAGGTTTAGCGGCGATTGCCCTGGGCACCAAAGGCCCCAGCTCTGCCGTGGCCACCGCCTGCGCCGCAGGCTCCAATGCTGTTGGTGATGCCTTCCGGTTGCTGCAGCTGGGCAAGGCTGACGCGATGGTTTGCGGTGGCGCCGAATCGGCGATCACTCCCCTAGGGGTTGCCGGCTTCGCCAGCGCCAAGGCCTTGTCGTTCCGCAATGACGATCCGGCCACTGCCAGTCGTCCGTTCGACAAGGAACGGGATGGCTTTGTGATCGGTGAAGGTGCTGGCGTGCTGGTGCTCGAAACACTCGAGCATGCCCAAGCCCGTGGCGCCACGATCCTCGGCGAAGTGGTGGGCTACGGCATGACCTGCGATGCCCACCACATCACCTCACCCACGCCCGGCGGCGTCGGGGGAGCTGAAGCGATGCGCCTGGCCCTGGCCGATGGCGGGATCGATGCTTCGGAAATCGACTATGTCAACGCCCATGGCACCAGCACCCCGGCGAACGATAAGAACGAGACCTCCGCGATCAAGAGCGCACTGGGCGACCGTGCGCTGCAGATTCCCGTGAGCTCCACCAAATCGATGACCGGTCACCTGCTGGGTGGCTCCGGCGGCATCGAAGCCGTGGCCTGCGTGCTGGCGCTGCAACACGGCGTCGTGCCCCCCACGATCAACCACACCACCCCGGATCCCGACTGTGATCTGGATGTCGTGCCGAATACGGCGCGGGATCAGACACTGGGAACCGTCTTGTCCAACTCCTTCGGCTTCGGCGGCCACAACGTCTGCCTGGCTTTCAAACGCGCCAGCTGAGCCTTACCGCTCACGCCGTGCGTCAAAATCGCTCCAACTTTTCCTACTAACACCATGGTCGCTGCGCCCGCGTCACTCGACACGCTCTGCATCAACAGCATTCGGATGCTGGCTGTCGACGCCATCAACAAGTCCAACAGCGGCCACCCCGGTCTGCCGATGGGCTGCGCACCCATGGGTTATGCCCTCTGGGACAAGTTCCTCAAGCACAACCCAAAGAACCCCAAGTGGTTCAACCGCGACCGCTTCGTGCTGTCTGCTGGCCACGGCTGCATGCTGCTTTACGCGCTGCTGCACCTCACCGGCTACGACTCGGTGACGATCGACGACATCAAGCAGTTCCGTCAGTGGGGCTCCAAAACTCCCGGTCACCCCGAAACCTTTGAAACCCCGGGCGTTGAAGTGACCACCGGCCCTCTGGGTGCCGGCATTTCCAACGCAGTGGGTCTGGCCATCGCTGAATCCCACCTGGCGGCCAAGTTCAACAAGGCTGACGCCACCGTGGTGGATCACTACACCTATGTGGTGATGGGTGACGGCTGTAACCAAGAAGGCGTCTCTTCCGAAGCTGCATCGCTGGCTGGTCACCTCAAGCTGGGCAAGCTGATCGCCCTGTACGACGACAACAGCATCACCATCGACGGCCGCACCGATGTGTCCTTCACCGAGGACGTGCTGAAGCGCTACGAGGCCTACGGCTGGCACGTGCAGCACGTGGCCGAGGGCAACACCGATGTGGATGCCATCGCCAAAGCGATCGAAGCCGCCAAGGCAGTGACCGACAAGCCGTCGATCATCAAGGTGACCACCATCATTGGCTACGGCTCCCCCAACAAGGCAGACACCGCCGGCGTGCATGGTGCTGCTCTGGGTGAAGAGGAAGCGGCCCTGACCCGTCAGCAGCTGGGTTGGGACTACGCCCCCTTCGAAATTCCCCAGGACGCCTACGACCAGTTCCGCCAAGCCATCGACCGTGGCGCCAGCCTCGAGGCCGAGTGGAACCAGACCCTGGCGACCTACCGCACCAAGTACCCCACGGAAGCCGCCGAGTTCGAGCGGATGCTGCGAGGAGAGCTACCCGAGGGTTGGGACAAGGATCTGCCCACCTACACCCCCGAAGATGGTGGATTGGCCACCCGGAAGCACTCCCAGATCTGCCTGGGTGCTCTGGGACCCAACCTGCCCGAGCTCATTGGCGGCTCCGCTGACCTCACCCACTCCAATTACACGGACATCAAGGGTGAAACCGGCTCCTACCAGGCCAGCAGCCCTGAGAAGCGCTACCTGCACTTCGGTGTGCGCGAGCACGCCATGGCCGCCATCCTCAACGGCATCGCATATCACAACAGTGGTCTGATCCCGTACGGCGGCACCTTCCTGGTGTTCGCCGACTACATGCGCGGCTCCATGCGCCTATCTGCCCTGAGCATGCTGGGTGTGATCTACGTGCTCACCCACGACTCCATCGGCGTCGGCGAAGACGGCCCCACCCACCAGCCGATCGAAACCATCCCATCGCTCCGCGCGATGCCAGGGATGTTGGTGTTCCGCCCTGGCGACGGCAACGAGACCAGTGGTGCTTACAAGGTGGCGATCCAAAACCGCAATCGCCCCAGCTCCCTCTGCCTCAGCCGTCAGGGAATGGCCAACCAGGCCAATTCCTCCATCGACAAGGTGGCACTTGGTGGCTATGTGCTCGAAGACTGCGCGGGCACTCCCGATCTGATTTTGATCGGTACCGGCACCGAGCTCGACCTCTGCGTTCAGGCAGCCAAGCAACTCACCGCTGAAGGCAAGAAGGTGCGCGTGGTGTCCATGCCCTGCGTCGAACTGTTCGACGAGCAGACCGATGCCTACAAGGAAGAGGTGCTCCCCAACGCCGTGCGCAAGCGCATCGTGGTTGAGGCCGCTGAATCCTTTGGCTGGCACCGTTTCATCGGCCTGGATGGCGACAGCGTGACCATGAACCGTTTCGGTGCTTCCGCCCCCGGCGGCACCTGCCTCAAGGAATTCGGTTTCACCGTGGAGAACGTGGTCGCCAAAGCCAAAGCTCTGCTCGGCTGATCCCCAGAGAACCCTTCAATGCGAAGCCCCGCTGCCTAAGCAGGGGGGCTTTTTAGTGGCTTCTACAAAAAAGCCCGACGTCCGAAAGGACGCCGGGCAAATGACTGGATACAAACGACGTGATCAATCAGCTTTGTCGAGCTTGACCGGAGTGAGCTCTGCAGCGCCTGCTTTGGTTTCGAGGACCTTTTGAAGACCTTCAAGGTCCTCGTCGGTGATCTTGGTCTGCATCGGGCAGTGCTTCGGTCCACACATGGAGCAAAACTCAGCCTGCTTGTAGATATCAGCCGGCAGGGTCTCATCGTGATACTCCTTGGCGCGCTCAGGATCAAGCGATAGCTCGAACTGCTTGTTCCAATCAAAGGCGTAACGGGCCCGGCTCAACTCATCATCACGATCCCGAGCACCCGGGCGGTGACGGGCGATGTCTGCCGCATGGGCAGCGATCTTGTAGGCAATCAAGCCTTCCCGTACATCCTCAGCATTGGGGAGACCGAGGTGTTCCTTCGGAGTCACATAACAGAGCATCGCTGTGCCATGCCAACCGGCCATGGCCGCACCGATTGCCGAGGTGATGTGGTCATACCCAGGAGCGATGTCAGTCACCAGGGGGCCGAGCACATAGAAGGGCGCTTCGCTGCACTCCTCCATCTGCTTTTTCACGTTGAACTCGATCTGGTCGAGGGGCACGTGACCAGGACCTTCCACCATCACCTGGACGTCGTGCTTCCAAGCCCGACGGGTCAGTTCGCCCAAGGTGTGCAGTTCGGCCAGTTGAGCGGCGTCCGACGCATCGTGCTGGCAACCAGGGCGCAGAGAATCACCCAGCGAGAAGGTGCAGTCGTAGCGCTTGAAAATCTCGCAGATGTCGTCGAACCGTGTGTAGAGAGGGTTCTGGCGATGGTGATAGAGCATCCATTGGGCCAGGATGCCGCCACCACGGCTGACGATGCCCGTAATGCGTCCCTTCACCTTGGGCAGGTGCTCGATCAACAGACCGGCGTGGATGGTCTGGTAATCAACTCCCTGCTGGCAGTGCTTCTCAATGATGTGGAGGAAGTCATCCTCATCGAGCTTCTCGATTGAGCCATGCACGCTTTCCAGCGCCTGATACACCGGCACTGTGCCGATGGGCACCGGAGACGCGTTGATAATCGCGGTGCGCACCTCATCAAGATTCACTCCGCCAGTGGAAAGATCCATCACCGTGTCGGCGCCGTACTTCACCGCCAACTTGAGCTTGTTCACCTCCTCGGCAGCATCCGACGCATTGGGTGAAGCGCCGATATTGGCGTTCACCTTGCACTTGCTGGCGATGCCGATCGCCATCGGCTCCAGGTTGGCGTGATTGACGTTGGCCGGGATGATCATTCGCCCCCGAGCCACTTCCTCCATCACCAGCGACTCGGGCAGGTTCTCCCGTTTGGCCACATGGGCCATTTCTTCAGTCACTAGCCCCTGACGGGCGTAGTGCATCTGAGAGACGTTGGCCTGGCCCTTGCGGGACTCAACCCAGGAAGCGCGCATGATCTGAAGTGCGACGGATTGCCCAGGGGTCGACTTTTTGGCCGTAGATCACGCTCAAACACTTCCCTGCGCCGGCATAACCCGGGATCAGGTTCGGAGGGTGTGATCTCAGTCTGAGCGCGTTTTGAACTCAGACACCCCTAGTGATGTCTAAAAGCTAGCAACGTTCCTGAAAGCAAGGTTCAGCTTGATTGCAGGCCGTTTAGAACTGCTGCCACGACACGGTGATCACTGTCCTGCTGCAGAGATTGCAACAAGCTTCTGGCCTGCAGGGCAATGGGATCGTTGCCCCCTTCCCGGACGATCCGACTCAGGATTTCAGCTCCACTGACCCGCACAATGCCATCGGCATCGGCAACGGCGAGAGTCGCCAATTCAAGCAACCAACCCAGATCAATGCCGGGCTGCTCCGCCAAGGCGGACAAGATGCTGCAGCGCACCAACCAGGCGTTGTCCGCCTCGAAAGCCGAGAACAGCAGAGGCCAGGCCCGCTCGACCCCATAACTGGCCAGAGAGTTAGCTGCTTCGGCCCGGACGTTGGGGTCCTCATCCGCAGTGATCAACTCACTGAGCACGGCCCAGCCCTGCTCAGTGCGCTTGTAGCCCAGGCCGCTGCAACTCAACGAGCGCACCAAAAAGGGTTTTTGCTGTGTGCCCAGCACCAGCAACGGCACCGCCTCCGCATCCGAGCAATGGCGAAGCTGGGTGATCGCTGGCATCGCCTTCACAGGGTCTCCGCTAGCAATGGCCAGGCGCACAGTGTCGAGATCAGGCTTCTGGGGGTCGGTCTCACTCATGGGTTGCTGCCGGGGGTGCGCGCCCGCTGAAGATCGGCCAACAGCCTGGCGCGGCGACGCTGCCGACCGAGAGCGCTGCTGATCATCAGGCCCGAACCAACCAGCACCGCCGGAAGCACCTGCACTTGATCTTTCCCCTGACGCTGCTGTGAGGCCAGCAGGGCCAGCAGGATCAGCAGTGGTGCCCCAAGGGAAACCCAAATCACAGCGCGGCGTTGGTTCATGACGAAGCGTTCTCCGCGATCCAAGCCAGCAAGGTGGCAGTGAGCACGGCAATACCAACACCGAGGGCATCCTCCTCCAGGGCAAAGGCCCCGTTATGCAACGGGGCACACCCTTCAGGCCCAGCAACCCCCAGCCGCACCATCATTCCCGGCACATCCCGAAGCAACTCAGCAAAGTCTTCCGCCCCCAAGGAGGGTTGCTCCACCTGCAGCACCTTGTCGCGGCCCAAACAATCCACCGCACAGCGCTCGAGGAGATCCGTGAGCTGCGGATCGTTGTGCACCGGCGGCGCAATGCAGCGGTAGTTCACCACAGCCGTGCCGCCTCCGCTAGCGCAAATCCCCTGCACCGTCTCTTCGATCCAAGCTGGCAACTGGGCGTGCTGCTGCAGATCCAGGCAGCGCACCGTGCCCAGCAAGCGCACTTGATCGGCAATCACGTTGAAGGCGCGACCGCCGTCCACCTTGCCGAAACTAATGACCACCGGCTGCAGAGCATCCAAGCGGCGAGCGATCGTCTGCTGCAACTCCGTGATCACGCGGGCGGCAAGCCAAACAGCATCCACCGACTGATGGGGGCGGGCACCATGCCCCCCTTCCCCCTGCACCACGACCTCCAGCTCGCCGGCCGCCGCGGTGAGACAGCCCCGTCTGATCCCGACCGTGCCCACCGGCAGATTCGGCACCACATGGAGCCCATACAAGGCACCGAGGCCATCTACAGCCCCCGCATCCCGCATCCACACCGCCCCCTGGGCCAACTCTTCAGCGGGTTGAAACAGCAGCCGCACCCGGCCGCCCAACTTCGGCTCCTGGGCCAACAACCGCGCCACCCCCAGCCCCGTGCAGGTGTGCAGGTCGTGGCCACAGGCATGCATCAGCCCCTGGCGGGTGGAGGCATAGGGCAGACCGGTGCGTTCCTCCACCGGAAGTGCATCCATATCGACTCGCAGCCCCACCGTGGGCCCTTGCTCTGGCCCCAGTTCGGCCACCACCCCCGTGCGACCGACCCCCTCGCGCACGCACCAGCCCAACTGGCGCAACTCCCCCGCCACCAGGGCAGCCGTCTGGTGTTCCTCACCACTGAGTTCAGGGTGAGCATGCAGATGCCGGCGCAGCTCCAGCAACTCAGGCAGCTCACGGCTGAGTCGGTCGGAAAGAGCCGATGCCTCGGTCATCTCAGGCTGGCTCATCTCAGGAGGCCTCCAAGGCCAGGAATGCCATCAGATCCGCCGTCGGCTGCGGCGGCCAACGGCGCACTTGTTGCAGCCAATCCGCCTGGCGGTAGCGCTGGTCCAAACCCGCTGCCGCAGCCCAGTGGCTTTCGGCTTCACCGCTAGATCCCTCACGCCAGAGCAGGCCACTGAGGGCTGCCCGAGCATCGGCAAACAAGGGATAGCGACGGATCAGCTTGCGCAATTCCGCCTCCGCCCAATCGAGATCTCCCGACTGCCAAGCCGCCAGGGCCTCGCTGGAACGGGCCATCGCAAAACCAGGACGGGCAAGGGCAGCCTGGCCGTAGAGCGAACGGGCCTGAGGCCAATCCCCCTGCGAGCCGCGCACATTGGCCAGGTTGTAAAGGGCTGAGGCATCGTCTGGATACCGCTCCAGGATCCAGAGATAGTCGTCTGCCGCTGCGGACCACTCCTGAAGCGCCTCCTCCGCCGTGCCCCGGTTGAGGCGTGGGTCGCTTTCCTCCGGCGCCAAAACGATCGAGGCGCTCTGGTCTTCGATGGCCCCTGAAGCATCCCCAAGGGCAAGACGAACATTGCCGCGGTTGCTCAGTGCGGCTGCATCCTCTGGGGCCTGCTCCAGGAAGCGGTCCCAGAGGGGCAACGCCTCAGCAAAATCTCCCTGACGGCTCGCCGTCAGCGCCTGCTCATAGAGCCCCTGAAGATCCAGGGCCTGCACCGGCAGCACCAGCACCAGCACCAGGCTCAGCAACAGCACCAGAAGCCGGTTCATGCCGCCTCCGCCAGATGGCTGCGGGCCGCATCCGTGACCATCCGGCCGCGGGGGGTGCGCATCAACAGCCCCTGCTGCAACAAAAACGGTTCCACCACCGTTTCCAAGGTGACGGGGTCATCTCCGAGGGCCGCCGCCAGGGTCTCCAGGCCCACCGGGCCACCTCCATGGTGGTCAATCAGCAGCTGCAATAGCCGACGGTCACTGGCATCAAGGCCGCGATGGTCGACCCGGTGGAGGCTGAGGGCCTCTCCCACCAGAGCCTGATCAATGGTGCCATCGCTACCGCTCATGCCACCACCGCGGACGCTGGCCACATCCCGCACCCGGCGCAGCAAACGATTAGCGATCCGCGGAGTGCCGCGACAGGAGGCCGCAATGCTGCTGCGAGCCTCAGGCGTCAGGGTCAACCCGATCAACCCTGCGGTGCGTGACACAATCGCCTCCAAATCCGACTGGCCGTAGAACTCCAACCGCTGAATCAGGCCGAAGCGGTCCCGCAGCGGGGAGCTCAGCGATCCGGCGCGGGTGGTGGCCCCCACCAGGGTGAACGGCGGCAGGTCAAGGGAGCGGGTGCGCGCCGTGCTGCCCTTGCCCACGGTGAGATCCAAGCGACGGTCTTCCATCGCCGGATACAGCAACTCCTCCGCAACCCGGCTGAGACGGTGAATCTCGTCAATGAACAGCAGATCGCGGGGCTGCAAGTTGACCAACAGACCAACGATGTCGCGCGGGCGTTCCAGGGCCGGCGCACTGGTGACCTTGCACTGAACCCCCATCTCCTCGGCCAACACCATGGCCATGGTGGTTTTGCCCAAACCCGGCGGGCCGTAGAGCAGCACATGATCGAGGGCATCGCCGCGGCCGAGTGCCGCTTGCACCGCAATGCCCAGCACCTGCTTCAGCTCGCTCTGACCGATGTAATCGGCCAAGCGCTGGGGCCGAAGCTTGTCTTCCGGCCGACTCACCGCCTCTTCAGGGGCCGGCTGGGGGTCCACCAGCGCTTCGGGACGGCGTGCTGGCTTGCGACCGGAACTGGAGGAGACAATCGCCATGCGGGCAGGGTACCCAGACCTGGATAGGGTCGGAAGACACAGCCAGAGCCATGGCCAAGGGAGGAGCGAAAAAAGCAGCAGCAGCCGCAGCACGGGCCGCTGCCAATCGGATGCTGGCCGACAACCGTCAGGCCCGACATCAATACGAGATCCTCGAGACCCTGGAAACCGGCATCGAGCTAGTGGGCACCGAAGTGAAGTCAATCCGGAACGGCAAGGCCAACCTGCGCGATGGCTTCTGCCTGATCCGCAGTGGGGAACTGCAATTGCACAACGTGCACATCTCACCCCACACCCATGCCAGCAACTACTTCAACCACGACCCGCTGCGCACCCGCAAACTTCTGGCCCATCGCCGCGAGATCGACAAGCTGCGCGGTTTGGTGGATCAGAAAGGTCTCACGCTGATTCCCCTCAACCTTCACCTCAAGGGGTCCTGGATCAAGCTCACCATCGGGCTGGTCAAAGGTCGCAAGTTGCACGACAAGCGGGCCGCCGAAAAGGAGAAGCAATCCAAGAAAGAGGTGAAGGCGGCGATAGCTCGCTACTGATCGTTCGAATCCAGCCCCGGTGGCCTCACCAATTCCCCCGTGGCCGAGTCGGGCAGCGGATCCAGGTCCACTGCCGGCAGGGGAGGACGAGGACGGTCTGCTCTACAGGACAAGGTGAACAGACCGGAGGAGACCCCCTCGTTGGTGATCAGCACCTGCAGGGGTGAACCCGCCTCAGCGGCAATCCTGGCCACCCGCAGCGGGCCGCGCTCCTCCACCACCTGCCCATTCGCACCGAACACCACCATCTGCATCAGCGGAGTGCCGTTGATGCCAAGGGCCAGGGCATCACCGTCCGGAACCTGCACCAGCACGAGGCGAGCGCCACCGGCAGGAATGCGCAAAGACGTGTTGGTGGGTTCCAGAGGACGCGCCTTAAGTCGCACGATTTCGACGTCATCAAGACTCTCCATCGCCGCTGCAATCCAAAGCTGACGGAAGGGTTCCGCTGGTTTGCGGCCCTGCATCGTGCCCGGCAGCAGATCCTGAGCCGCGGCACTCACCAGATGCTCCACCACCCTTGGATGAACACTCTGTTGCTGCAGCGCCAGACGCGGCTGCTCCCAGTCCACATCCCGCAGACGCCCCAACCGGGCCCGGATCGCCGGCGGCAGCTGCTCGATCCGGGCCAACCATCCCTCCGCCAGCTCGCTCCAGACCTGTCGCAGCGCCGCATCATCTAGCGATTCCGAACGGAGGCTGTCGCCCCCCGCAGGGAAACGGCTGGTCAGGCTGGCATCCACCAACTTGAGGAACCAATCGCGATCCACCTGAAGGGCCCGCAACCGGCTGAACAGCTGCTGGCGCTGATCCAGCTCCGCCGGCGGCAGGCTGAGAGCAGGCTGCTGAATCGCCCTATCTCGGCCTATGCGGGGGCCCTTTTCTATCGGGGAAGTGCGTGGGAGCAGCAACCAGCCGATAGCGGAACCCACCAGGGCCGACAGGGCCAGAGCAATAACCACGGGCCAGAGACGACCCTCCGCTCCCTGCTCGCGGGCCATGGCCCGGCTGGTTCGCGGCGACACGGTGAGCTCCGGGACGCTGGGATCAGTCACTGATGCGGGCAACACAACCGAACCCAAAGCCTTGAGGACATCGGATGCTTCGCTGAAACGGCGCTCCGGTGCTTCAGAGAGAAGGCGCTCCAACACCTGGCGAAATCCCGGCTCAAGCGAAAGACCCTCCGGCCAGGACCCGTCCTCGCCATTTGTGGCCATCAGGGCTGATGACTCCTTGCCGCTGAGCAACTCCAGAGCGGTGACCCCCAGGTCATGCAGATCCCTACAGGCAGACTCCTTCGAGGTGGCGCCCTCCCGCTGCATCCGACCACCATCCAGCAGTACAGGCAGGCCATCACTGCCGCGACGCAACAGATGGCGGGGATTCACATCACCGTGAACAAGCCCGCAGCCATGGAACATCTCCAGCAAAGGCAGGATCTGGCGCAGCAGCAACAGCACATCGCCGGCACCGAAGCGCGTTTGCCGTCGCAGCACGTCGTAAGCGACGCCGTCCTGCCAGTCGCGAACGAGCCAAATCGCCCCATCCAACTCGAACAGCTCTCCGCAGCGGGGCAACTGGGGATGCGTTAACGACTGCAACTGGGGCCAGATCCCCTGCAGTCGCTGCTGGGCTGCCGTGGTCTCCAGTTGGCGGATGGCCACTGGCACATCACCAGCCATCACATCCACGGCACGCCAAAGGGATCCCTGCACCGGATCGGGCCCACTGAGCCGCTCCTCCAGGCGGTAACGCTCCACCAGCAGAGTGCCGGAACCGCTCAAGTAAATCAGCCAATTCAATGGGCTGATGGTACCGATGGTCTGCAGCAGCCCCTAGGGTCCGCAGAAGATTGGCCGGACCCGTGCTGCTGGACACCCTGCTGGCGGTGCGGCGCCGCAGCGAAGCACTGATCGCACCCCTGGAACCGGAAGACCTGATGATTCAAGGGATGGCGGATGCCAGCCCACCCAAATGGCATCTGGGCCACACCACCTGGTTCTTCGACACCTTTGTGCTTCAACCCCACGCACCTGGGCACAAGGCCTGCGACGCGCTCTGGAACTATCAATTCAACTCCTATTACGAGGCCGTCGGAGACCGCCATCCCCGACCACAACGAGGCTTGCTCAGCCGCCCGGCCATCGGCGCGGTGCTGGCCTGGCGCCAACGGGTGGATGCCGGACTGGAAGAGCTGCTGCAGAAGCCACCCGAAGACTTAATAGCCCTGGTGGAGCTTGGGCTGCACCACGAACAGCAGCACCAGGAACTGCTGCTGATGGACCTATTGGATGGCTTCCACCGCCAGCCTCTGGAACCCACCTACAACCCAGACGCCGAGCTGACCCTGCAGATGGAGCCAGACCAATGGCTCCCCTGCCCTGGCGGCCTGGTGGAGATCGGCCACCAGGGCGACGGCTTTCACTTCGACAACGAGACACCGCGGCACCGGGTGTGGCTGGAGCCGTTTGAGCTGAGCAGCACCCTGGTGAGCAACGGCGCTTACGCAGCCTTCATCGCTGACGGGGGCTATCAGCGCGCCGAACTGTGGATGAGTGAAGGATGGACCTTGATCCAGCAGCACCAGTGGCAGGCTCCGCGCTACTGGGGCGGAGACAACGACGAGTTCACCCTGGCGGGACGCCGCCGCCGCGACCCCCAGGCACCCGTGCGGCATCTGAGCTGGTTCGAAGCGGATGCCTATGCCCGCTGGAGCGGTACCCGTCTCCCTACAGAAGCGGAATGGGAGCACGCTTGTGGCGTACACGGCAGCGCCATGAAGCAGGCCCACCGGGTGCTGTGGCAGTGGACCTCCAGTGCCTACAGCCCCTATCCCGGCTTCCTCCCGGTAGAGGGGCCCATCGGCGAATACAACGGCAAATTCATGAGTTCACAGATGGTGCTGCGGGGCAGCAGCTGGCTCACCCCTCCAGGCCACGAGCGCGACACCTACCGCAATTTCTTCCAGCCGGCGAGCCGCTGGATGGCCGCGGGCATCCGTTTAGCCCGATGAACATCACCCTGCTCAACCTCCACCCACCCCCGGCGGATCTGGTGCGCCTGGTCGACGAGGGTCTGCGGCGCAGCCCCCGCCAGTTACCAGCCTGGATGCTCTACGACGCCGAAGGATCACGGCTGTTCGCCGAGATCTGCCGGCAGCCGGAATACACCCTCACCCAACGGGAAATCACCCTGTTGGAAGACCATGCGCCCGCTATCGCCGCCGCAACGGGACCCGGGCTGGTGGTGGAGTTCGGCATCGGCAACGCTCGCAAAGTGGATCCGTTGCTCACGGCCCTCGGCAGCAGCGTCTTCGCCGCCTTGGACATCAGCCTCAGCGCCCTGGAGGAGGCCCTTTCCGGTCTCGCCGCCCGGCACCCGAAGACCGCCATGGTGGGCATCTGCTGTGATCACACCCGCCTTCCACAGCTGCCGCCACACCCCGCTCTAGAGAAACAACGGCGCATCGGCTTCTTCCCTGGCAGCTCCCTGGGCAACTTCACCCCGGAGGACGCCGTGCACTTCCTCCGCAATGCCCGGCAGCTGTTGGCTGGAGGCCCGCTGCTGCTGGGGTTGGATCAACCGCGAGAGCCAGCACTGATGGAAGCGGCCTACGACGATGCAGCCGGCGTGTCCGCCAGCTTCGCCCACAATCTGCTGCAGCGACTCAATCGCGACCTCCAGGGCGATGCCGATCCCGCGCAGTTCCGTTACCAGGCCAGCTGGCAACCGCAGCAGCAGCGGATCGAAATGGCCCTTATCAGCAGACGGGATCAGACCGTGCACCTGGCCGGCAACGCCTGGTCCTTCCGGGACGGCGAGGCCTGGATCACCGAACACAGCGTCAAGTATTCGCCGGGGGCCGCAGCCGCCCTTGTGGCACGGGCTGGCTGGCGGATTGAGCGCCGCTGGGAGGATCCACACCAGCAGATCGCTCTGCATCTGCTTTTGCCGGCAAACTGAGCTCAAGAGCTCACGGCGGCATGAAAAAAGACGAACGGCGTCAGGCGATCAAGCAGCAGCGCGAGCAGCTGATCAAGGAGCTGGAGGCGGTGTACATGGCGGCCTTTGATCGCCTGGGGGAATTGGAAGGTGAAGTGGGCGAGGTCAAAGCGGCTCAACTCACCATGATGATTCTCAACTCCAAAACAGCCGCAATCGAGCCCCTGGAAAAAGAGATCGAAAAACCGGTGATCACTACACCCGGCGAAGCATGAGCAGCTGGCTGGAGCAGTTGGAGCGGGAGCTGGACGCAAGGCTCTCCGCCTTTCTGCGCAACAACCCCGTCCAAGACAACCTGTTCAGCGAACAGCACCTGAGGGATCGAGCCGGAGCCCTGCAACGGCAACGCCAGCAACTGCAAAGCGAAGCGAAGCAGCAACGCCAGCAGCTGCTCCGGCTTGCCGACGACGTGCGGGGTTGGCGCAGCCGGGTTGACCGCGCCAGGGCAGCTGGAGCAGACGAGCTAGCCAAGCGGGCCGAACAGCACCTCAGCAGCCTGATGAACCAGGGACGAGCCCTCTGGGCCGACCTGGAAGACCTGGGACGCCGCTTCAATGAAGTGGAACGGCAGCTGGGTGAGCTTGTCCAGCAACGGCAAACGCCCAGCCCCTCAACATTGGAGAAGGACTGGGCGTTGTTTGAAGCGGAGCAAGAGTTGGACCAGCTACGCCGCGACTCTGGACTGACTTAACTCAGGCCTTGGGAGCGGGAGGCTCAAGGCTGACACCCTCGGGCGGAGGTGTGGGGTCGGGATCAGCGATCAACATGTGCTGCAGCACGATCTCCGGTCGCTCACTGTCGCGCCAGCGGATGCGATAGGCGGGCATCTTGGTGCCGCGGCTGGTGGTCTGCTCGACCGGCTCCATCACCCATCCCCTGCGGGAACGGCCCTGGGGATTCCGCTTGACCACTGCATCAGCGTGCTTGAAGCGAAACCCGACGCGTTCTCCACTCATGAGGATTGGACTATGCCACTCCCTTCATTATTCCACTGAGGGTGTGTCCTGCTTGCGAACCTCCGGTTTCAAAAGTGGGAATGCGATCACATCGCGGATCGAGGGACTGTCTGTAAGGAGCATCACCAGTCGGTCAATACCAATGCCCAAACCTCCCGTGGGGGGCATGCCCACCTCCAGGGCCGTGACGAAATCCTCATCCAGGCCCTGAGCTTCAAGGTCGCCGGCCGCCTTGCGCTCCTGCTGGGCCTCCAGTCGCTGACGTTGATCCACAGGATCAGTGAGTTCACTAAAGGCATTGGCGTGCTCGCGCCCGACGATGAACAACTCGAAGCGTTCCACCAGTCCGGGCTTGCTGCGATGTGGCCGGGCCAAGGGCGAAATCTCCACTGGATAATCGGTCACGAAGGTCGGCTGAATCAGGGTCGTCTCCACCGCTTGCTCGAAGGCCTCGTTGAGTAGACGGCCCACCGAATCGGCCAGTTCAGGCGCATGCAAGCCCTGAGCAGTCATCGCCGCGGCAGCCGCCGCCCGACTGCTGAAACTCGTGAAATCAAGCCCCGTCGCCTCCTGCACAAGGTCGTGCATCGTGGCTCTGCGCCACGGAGGCGCGAGATCGATCTCGGTGCCCTGATACGTGATGGTGGTTGTCCCGCAGACCTCCTGACACACCGCGCTGACCATCTGCTCGGTGAGCTCCATCATCCCGATGTAATCGCTGTAGGCCTGATAGACCTCCACCGAGGTGAACTCAGGATTGTGGCGGGTGCTGACCCCCTCATTGCGGAAGATCCGGCCCAGCTCGTACACCCGCTCAAAACCGCCCACCACCAAGCGCTTCAGGTGCAACTCCGTCGCAATCCTCAGGGTGAGGGGGAGGTCGAGCGCGTTGTGATGGGTCTCGAACGGCCGTGCGTCGGCACCACCGGGCTCGCTCTGCAAGACGGGGGTCTCGATCTCAAGAAAATCCCGCTGATCGAGCCAACGACGGATGCCACTCACCAAGCGGGCACGGCGCCGGAAGGTCTCACGGCTGTCAGGGGAGACGACCAGGTCGAGGTAGCGCTGGCGGTAGCGCTTCTCCACATCGGCCAGACCATGCCACTTATCCGGCAGCGGTTGCAGCGCCTTCGTGAGCATGCGCCAGTCGCTCACCTTCACCGACAGTTCTCCACGGTCGGTACGACGGAGGGTGCCGGTCACCCCCAGCCAGTCGCCACTGTCCACAAGAGAGGTGATCTGTTTGAACCAACCCTCCTGCTGTGCCTCAAGACCCGCCTTCTCCAAAAACAACTGGATGGATCCCGTCTCATCCGCAAGGGTGAAAAAGGCCAGTTTTCCCATCACCCGGCGCGTCATCACCCGTCCTGCCACGGAAACGCTGACGTCCCGTTCTTCGCCCTTAGGCAGATCGGCATGGGTCTCCTGCAGCTCAGCCATGCGGTGGCTGGGGTTGAAGGTCAGGGCATAGGGCCCTTGCCCCAGCTCCTTTAATGCCCTCGCCTTTTCCAGACGGGTATCGCGCAGCTCAGACACAGCAGCAGATCAGTCGGGCGCCATCCTGCCCGGCCGCGGGTTGGTCAAACCGCTGCGGAGGCCTCGCCCATCCGCTGGGAGGCATAACCGATGCCGCGGACCGTGAGAATCAGCTCCGGATTACGGGGGTCAGGCTCCAGTTTTCCTCGCAGCCGAGCGACATAAACATCGACCACCCGAAGGTCAGCAGCGCGACGTGGGGGATAGCCCCAAAGTTGTTCGAGGATCTCCGCCCGAGGAACCACATGGCCTGGCTCACGGAACAACAACTCAAGCAAGCTGAACTCTGTATATGTGAGGTTGATGCGCTCCGAACCACGGGTGACTTGACGTCGATTGGTGTCGACGACCAGATCGCCGAGGCGAAGCACACCCTGACCTGTGGGTATTTCGCGGCTTTCAACGACAGCGTTGCCCCGGCCCACCCGGCGCAGAATTGTAGAAATACGCGCTTCTAATTCCTTAGGACTGAAGGGTTTGGGCAAATAATCATCGGCGCCTAAATCAAGACCAGCGACCCTCTCTGAGATCGCCTCAACAGCCGAAAGGAAGATGATCGGCACACACGATTCAGCCCGAAGGCGGCGACACACTGCAAAGCCATCCAGCTTCGGCAGCATCACGTCGAGCACCACCAAGTCAGGAGACTCGTTGTGGAACATTTCCAGGGCCTGCTCACCGTCCTCGGCGCAGATGACGCGGTACCCAGACAACTGAAGGCGCATAACCAAAACGCGCCGAACAGCAGCCTCGTCATCGACGACGAGAATGGTCGCTTTCGGTTGTGAGGGCAGGTTGCCCATCATCCGAATCAAACCCTTAACGAGCTGCAACCATACCGGTCAGGGGTTGAAGATCGACGCAAACAGCCTGGCGCGCAGGTGGTTTACTGATTGTCTTAAGAATTGGAGTCAGTCTCTGGCCAGCGTGAACGGGCGTAACTGTTCCATTCCGACGCGGCATCTGTTATGGCCTGATCAGGGCTGACCTGGGCCAACATCGCCCGCTGCATCTGGGTGTAGATGATCTTCTGCAGGCGCTTGATGCCCGGCAACGCCGGCACCAAAACCCGGGCTCGATCCAGGGTGCTGGCGGATAACAGGCGGGCCTGTCGAATCTGACGTTCCAAAGCTGAAGCCGGCACCTCCTGCTCCAACTCCGCACGCACCAGGGCCAAAGCCTCAAGCGACGACGGCAACACCCGGGCCTCGGCCGCAAAGCGCGCCTGTTGATCTGCATTGGTCAGAAACAACGCCAAGTCCACGGCGTCCTGAGCACGCTGGCTCTGACGCGGGACAGCCAACGTCATCAAGGCCACATTGGCGGTGCCATCAACACCGGTCACCGGGGGATGGGGTTCTGTCACCGCCGCCACCCGTGGGGCGTTGGTCTGGATGCTGCGCAAAAACTCCGCCCCCGTGGCCGCAAGCGCCAGATCGCCGCTCTGGAACAACTCGATCGCCCGACGCTGGCCTTGACTCACCACCTCCCGCGGCAACAGCCCCTCCTTATACAAATCACTCCAGAAGCGGAAGGCCCGGCGACCCGCTGGGCTGTCAAAGGCGGCCCGGCGTTTGGAATCGAGCAGGGTCACCCCCATCTGCACAAGGGTTTCCAGGAGCTCCGCCGAGTCATCCGGAACCGTAGTGAGGAAAAGGCCGTAACGGCCCGTGCGCTGCCGGATGCGACGCGCAAAAGCCGGCACCTGATCCCACCGGGTTGGCGGTGCAGCAATCCCGGCTTGATCCAACAACGCACGGTTCACCAGACTCAACCGCACGGTCAGGTACCAAGGCACCGCGATCTGCCCGGCATCGGGATCGCGGCAGGCCTCCCATACCGCCGGCAGATAACGACCAGCAGCGTCAGCCGGCAGAAGGGGGGTCAAGTCCGCCAGCCCCCCCTTGCTGGCCAGATTGGCCGCGAACGGCGGATTGAGGTTCACCACATCCGGAGCCGTTCGTGCAAACACAGCCGCCAGCAACTTGCGTTCCACCGACCCCCAGGGCAGATCGGTCCAACGCACAGGGGCGTCGGGATGAAGACGGGTCCATGCCCCGAGAAGATCCGCGAAGTAGGGATTGAACTTCGGTGCCAACTGCAGGGTCCACAACTCCAGTTCCCTGGCCTGCGGCTTGCTTCGCCCACAGGCAGCGAGCCCTAGGGCCGCCGCCCCCAGCAGTAAATCCCGACGCGTCAGCCTCATGAGGGGACCCTCCTGCGCCAGAGCAGCAACTGCAACGACACCAACACTGGCGCCAGCAAACCCGTTACCAAGGCCTGACACCACAAGGTCTGCAGACCCCAGCTCTGGGTGAGGGGATCCAAGACTCCACCCTGACGCAGCCAGAGCTGCAGGATCAACGACAGACCGAGACCCACCGAACCAAGCCAGGCCAACAACCCCAGATTCAGGCTGCGTTGAATCGGTGCCGCACGCCGCCCCAGACGTCCCCACCACCAGCCCAACAGCAGCAGAGCCGGCACCTGACTCAAACCGCTGTGGTTGAGACCATCCAGCACCAGCCCCAGAGCCACACCAGCCAACGCCCCCGATACAGGACCGTCCACGAGAGCCCAAGGCAACAGCCAAAGCACAGCCCAGGCAGGACCAACACCATCGATGGCCAACCAGGCCGGCGATGCCAAGGCCAGCAACGGCACCAGCAGAGCCGAAGCCACACAGATCGGTTGGCGGTGCAGACGACTCATCTCAACAGCTCATCTCAACGGGTCTGCACCTGCACCCAGTCGATCGCCTCCGGCGCTGCGATCAACTGAACAACCGCTGTGGGTGCTGGAACAGCCTGCTCATCCACCGACTGAATCACCCCCACAGGCACATTGGGGGGCAACAGGGTGCTGGCTGGCGAGGTAGCCACCAAATCCCCAGGCCGCACATCCGGGTCCTTGTCGATGAAGCGGAGCGACAGGCGGCTGCTGCCGCGGCCCACCAGCAGCCCATGGCGACGGCTGCGGGGCAGCCAGACACCGATCTCGTGGCCTGGCGCGGTGAGCAACTTCACCCGCGCCGTGGCGGGGGTGACGCTGGCGATGCGTCCCACCAAGCCTCCAGGCCCCAGAACAGCGTCGCCCTGGCCCAGGCCCTGGAGCGAACCTTTGCCCAGCTCCAGTTGCTGCCACCATCCCCGCGGCGAACGGGAGATGACGGCGGCAGGCACCTCTCCCTCTGCCGCTCCCTGTTGCTGAAGCTCCAGCAGACCCCGCAAGCGACGGTTGTCGTCTTCTAAAAGCTGCAGGCGGGAGCGGTCCTCCAGATCCGCAGCAGCAGTGACCCATTCCCGCTGGGCAGACCCAGGCCAAAAGGGACGGCTAACCAAGGCATAGGCGTCGCTGAAACCAGCGCCCTTGCTCAGACGCACCAGCAACAAGGCCACCACCAGGAGAAACCAGGGGGTGAGTTGCCCCAATCCACGCCAGCGGCTCTTGCCGGGACGGAGCGTTGGGGCCATAGCTTCAGGCGCCTGCGGCGGAGCGGACGAATTCCGGGGTATCGACCACCCGCTGAAGGCGCTTCCAGTCCTCCAGCACCTGGCCGCAACCGTTCACCACACAAAGCAGCGGGTCTTCGGCGATATGGACAAAGATGCCGGTCTCGTGGCTGATCAGATCGCTGATGCCCCGCACCAACGCACCGCCTCCGGCAAGCATGATGCCGCGATCCACGATGTCGGCCGCGAGCTCGGGAGGGGTGCGCTCCAGCGTGCGCTTCACCGCTTCAACGATCACGTTGAGAGGTTCTGCAATCGCTTCACGCAGATCACCAGCCTTGAGGTTTATCGTGCGGGGCAGCCCTGAGAGCAAGTGCAGGCCCCTCACATCCATGGACTGCTGATCGAATTCATCGTCAGGGAAAGCAGAGCCGATGCGGATCTTGATGTCCTCGGCCGTGCGTTCACCCACCACCATGTTGTGCACTTTTTTCAGATAGACGCCGATCGCGTCGCTGATCTCATCGCCCGCGACGCGCACGGATTCACTCAACACTGTTCCGCCAAGGCTCAACACCGCCACCTCGGTGGTGCCGCCCCCGATGTCGACGATCATCGTGCCGACAGGCTCGGTGACCGGAAGGCCCGCACCAATCGCCGCCGCCACAGGCTCATCAATTAAGTGCACCTCACGGGCACCGGCCATACCTGCTTCCCGCACGGCACGACGCTCAACGCCTGTCACTCCACTGGGAATGCCCACCACCAGACGTGGGGCCAAGATGCCGCGGCCCTCGTTGCCTTTGGTGATGAAGGTTTTGAGCATCTGCTCAGCGGCATCGAAATCCGCAATCACCCCGTCGCGCAGCGGACGGACTGCCCTGATGTTTCCGGGGGTACGCCCAAGCATCAACTTGGCTTCATCGCCCACCGCCAGGGTGGCGCCACGCTCCAGATCTAGAGCCACCACGGAAGGCTCCTGCAGCACAATGCCGCGACCAGAAACATAAATAAGGGTGTTGGCAGTGCCGAGGTCGATGCCGATGTCACGCGACAGCTGGAAACGACGAAAGAACACAGACACCGCAGTCAAGACCGCCGGATCATAGGGGCGTTCTTCACAGTTGCCTGTTACACCCGGCGGCCTTGGTGGAACTCCTTAAAAGCAGTCACCCAACCGGTGCCGCATCATGAATCCAAATTCAGGAGATTATTTGTCTATGGGCGTCAATTCCGTCACTCTCGTCGGCCGTGCCGGCCGCGATCCCGAAGTGCGCTACTTCGAATCCGGAAGCATGGTGGCCAACCTCACCATGGCGGTGAACCGTCGCAGCCGCGACGACGAACCCGACTGGTTCAACCTTGAGATCTGGGGCAAGCAGGCCCAGGTCGCCGCGGATTACGTGAAGAAGGGATCCTTACTCGGCATCATCGGCAGCTTCAAGCTGGATCGCTGGACCGACCGTGCCAGCGGGGAAGAGCGCAGCAAGCCTGTGGTCCGTGTGGATCGACTGGAACTACTGGGCTCCAAACGCGACAACCAGGAAGCAAGCGGCAGCTTTGGTGGCCAGGCCTCCGATGAGGACATTCCCTTCTGAGCCTTCTGAGAAAGCGCCCAGCGCCGGTGCTCAGTCAGGCGACTGACGCCGGCGCCAGATGCGCAGTCCCAACCAGATCGAGCCCGCCAAAACAGCCACCACCAGCAGCACCTTCACCGCCTTTGAGACCGGGTCAATCCATAGCTCGACATTGCTATAGCCCTCTCCCAACACCATTCCGGCTACGGTGAGCAAGGCCGTCCAGATCAAGCTGCCGGCCGTGGTCCAGAGCAGGAACGGCGCCATCGGCATCATTTCAATGCCCGCTGGCACCGAGATCAGTGTGCGAATCCCCGGCACAAGACGTCCCCAAAACACCAGGGCTGTGCCGTAACGGCTGAACCAGCGGCGACTACGGGCGAGCTCATCAGCACTGATACCAATCCAACGTCCGTGGCGCTGCAACCAGGCTTCGATGCGTTCCTCGTTGATCAAGCGTCCGATCCCATACCAGGGCAGGGCACCGAGAACCGTGCCCAATAAACCAGCGAGCACCACCGGCACCAGATCCAGCTGACCCTGCTGCACATAAAAGCCCCCGAGGGGCATGATCAGTTCGGACGGAATCGGCGGGAAAAGATTCTCGAGAAACATCGCCGCGAAGATCGCGATGTAACCCAGCCACTGGTTCGCCTCCACCGCCTGGCCGATCAACTCGGGCAGTTGTGTGATCAGATCAGAAAGCCCCATGGAGACTGCGCTGTATGGCGCAAGTCTTCCATGGGGCCATGACGATCAGCGTGATGGTGATCAGTAGCGGTAGTGGTCGGGCTTGTAAGGACCTTCCACCGGCACGTTGATGTAGTCGGCCTGATCCTTGCTGAGCTCGGTGAGCTTGGCGCCGATGCGGCCGAGGTGAAGACGGGCCACCATCTCATCGAGGTGCTTGGGCAGCACATACACCTCTTTGCCGTACTCGTTGCCCTTGGTGAACAGTTCGATCTGAGCCAGCACCTGGTTGGTGAACGAGTTGCTCATCACAAAGCTGGGGTGACCGGTGGCGCAACCCAGGTTCACCAAGCGGCCTTCAGCCAACAGGATGATCTTGTTACCGCTGGGCAAGGTGATGTGGTCGACCTGCGGCTTGATGTTCTCCCAGTCGTACGCTTTGAGGGAAGCGACATCGATCTCATTGTCGAAGTGGCCGATGTTGCAGACGATGGCCTCGTCCTTCATCTTCACCAGGTGCTCGTTGCGGATCACCTGGTAGTTGCCGGTGGCGGTGACGAAGATGTCCATCTCCTCGACAACGTCTTCCAGACGGACAACGCGGTAGCCCTCCATGGCGGCCTGCAGGGCACAGATCGGATCCACTTCCGCAATGCAGACGGTGGCACCAAGGCCACGCAGGGACTGGGCCGAACCCTTGCCCACATCTCCGTAGCCAACCACCAGGGCCTGCTTGCCCGCCACCATCACGTCGGTGGCACGCTTGATGCTGTCCACCAGTGACTCGCGGCAGCCATAGAGATTGTCGAACTTGCTCTTGGTGACCGAGTCGTTGACGTTGATTGCGGGGAAAGGAAGTTCACCGCTTTTCTGCATCTTGTAAAGACGCGCCACACCCGTTGTGGTCTCCTCGGTCACACCCTGGATTTGGGCCTTGGTGCGGGAATAGAAGCTGGAATCTTGCGCCAGCTTCTTTTTGATGGAAGCGAACAGGAAAGTCTCCTCTTCGTTCCCGGGATTGTCCAGAACAGTGATGTCCTGCTCTGCCTTGCTGCCCAACATCACCAGACCGGTGGCATCGCCGCCGTCGTCCAAGATCATGTTGGGAGAACCGCCGTCGCTCCACTCGAGGATGCGGTGGGTGTAGTCCCAGTACTCCTCAAGGGTCTCGCCTTTAACAGCGAAGACAGGAATTCCGCTAGCAGCAATTGCCGCAGCAGCGTGATCCTGAGTGGAGAAAATATTGCAGGAGGCCCAGCGAACCTCAGCCCCAAGCTCCACCAGGGTTTCGATCAGAACGGCGGTCTGAATCGTCATGTGCAGAGAGCCGGCGATGCGGGCACCCTTGAGAGGCTTCTCGCTGCCATACTTCTCCCGCAACGCCATCAGACCAGGCATCTCGGTCTCGGCGATGTCGAGTTCCTTGCGGCCAAAATCAGCCTGATTGATGTCGGCGATGACGCAATCGACGCCGAGCTTCAGCTCAGCCGGGGACGTGGGCGCTGCCACCATGGTTTTAATGCTCCCTAAAACAAACGTGGAGTTGAATCTCTGCAGAGGCGCCGAGGCTTCGGGCTCGCTTGAGCCGGACTCTACAGGGCATGTCTGGCCCCTTGAGACCCTTGAGATGACAAGAGCCCTTGGCCGAATGCTTGCGAAGCAGCTTCCAAACGGAGCGATTCTGCTGCTGAGCGGCCCCCTGGGAGCCGGCAAAACATCTTTTGTTCAAGGTCTCGCGGAGGGCCTTGGGATCACCGAACCGATCACCAGCCCCACCTTTGCCCTGGCACAGCACTACCCCCAGGGAACACCGCAGCTGGTGCACCTCGATCTTTATCGCCTGGAGCAACCGGCTTCCGCCGATGAACTGTTTCTGCAAGAGGAAGAAGAGGCGCGCGCGGCAGGGGCATTAATGGCGGTTGAGTGGCCGGAACGGCTTGGCCTCGACCTACCGGAAGCCTGGTGCCTCAATCTGCGTCACCACGACAAAGGCCGACTCGCTCAGCTCACCCTCCCCAGAAAAGCCTCCACCTGAGCTTGCGTGGGCTGCGGATCAATACCTCCAGCACCACCACAAACCAACGCGCCACAGGCGGCCGCAAATCGAATGCGCTCATGGGGCGGAGCAGCCCACCGGTGCAACAGCCCGGCTGTGAAGGCATCGCCGGCACCAGTGGTATCCACGACGGTGGGGGGCTGAAAGGCGGACTGCCGGCCTGAGTCGTCCCCCAATTGCCAACGCACCGGGGCCGCACCATCAGTGACCACCACATCCGGCCGCTGGGGCAGGGCCTGCTGAATCGCGCCGGGATCATCAGTGTTGAAAAACCAAAGAGCTTCCTCCCGCGCCAGCTTGATCAGAGCCGCTTGATCCAGGAGGGATTCAATCTCCGCCTTCGCCGCTGCGGACGGCCCCGCCCCGGGATCGGCCGTTGCGTGCCAGAAAGTGGGGCGCCAGTTCACATCGAGGGCAATCGCCGTGCCCTGGCTTCGAGCCTGGCTCACGGCCGCAAGCAAAGCAGATGCCGAGCATGGTGCAGCAAGCGAAAGCGTGCCAATCAACAACCATTGGGCCTGGGGCACTGGAACGGGATCAAGAGCCTGGTCGGCGAAACCAGCCCCTTCATCCCCGGCAAAGCCCTGAAACTGCCTTTCACCATCGCGCGAACGGCGCACCAGCACGATGCGACTGGGACGCTCCGCATCCCGCTGCAGCAGTGCAGTGTCCAAGCCACGCTCGGCAAACAAACTGACAAACGCCTCACCAATGGCGTCCTGCCCCAATCGACCGGCAAAGGCCACTGGTGTGCCCAAGCGGGCCAAGCCACAGGCCACGTTCGCTGGCGCACCGCCCAGACGATCGTCCACCGGCACATCCACAGCCGGGTCACCGCCGGGAGGACCGAGCCGATCGATCAGGGCTTCACCAAGACAGACGACAACAGGATCAGGTGCCATCCGACCTCACAAGGACCTTCCCTAAGAGTGGGCAGAGCAGTCCAACCTGCCAAGCAAGGCCTCAATAATCCGAGCGTTGGCCGCCGGAAAGGCGTAAGTCCCTAGATCAATTGGCCGCACCCAACGCACCTGCTGGCTGGCGAGGGGCTGCGGCTCCCCCGAGACCCAGGCGCAGAGATGCACAACGAACCTCAGCTTCTTGTGGCTGTAGGCGTGATCAACAGTGATCAATTCATCGCCAACCGTCACGGCAATGCCGAGTTCCTCCTCCAACTCGCGGGCGATGCAAGTTTCAATCGTTTCGCCCTCTTCCTTTTTGCCACCGGGGAACTCCCACATCCCTCCCAGCAAGCCTTCCTCCAGCCGCTGGTCAATCAACACATCCCCTGCCACGTTGAGAACAACACCCACACCGATCACCTGGAAGGGCAGGGGCTTGGGGGCGTCGGTCACGGGCCAGCGACGAGGATCGCCGGCAGCGTAGGCAGCACAGTGCACCCGCCAGGGGCATCGATCACAAGATGGAGAGCGCGGCGTGCAAACCGTGGCCCCCAGATCCATCAACGCCTGGTTTACATCCCGTGGCCGCACCGGATCGAGCACCGCCTCACTCCAACCCCAAAACAGGGCGTCATCGCGGGCCGGCGGTCGCGAATGGGCCGTCAACCGCGCCAGCACCCGTTTTACGTTGCCATCCAAGATCGGCAGCGGAGCATTAAAGGCACTGGAGAGGATGCTGCCGGCAGTGGTGCGACCGATGCCCGGCAACGCCATCCAGCCCTCCAAGGTGCGGGGCCAAGGCCCGCCCACCAGCAGCTGCGCCGCCTCATGTAGCCGGCGGGCCCGCGAGTAATAGCCGAGGCCCTGCCACTGCAGCCGCACCTCATCCAGCGACGCCGCGGCCAGGGCTTCAACTGTGGGGAACGCCGCCATCCAACGCGTCCAGTAGGGGAGCACCACCGCCAACTGGGTCTGCTGCAGCATCACCTCAGCGATCCAGATGCCGTAGGGGTCCAGGTTCTGCTGCTGAGCAGGACGCACACCACCGTGCAACAGCTTCCAGGGAATACCGCCGCGGCCATGACGCTCCCACCAAGCCAGCAAGGCTGTCGATAAAACTGCCGCATCGGCCTCAGTCAGAGCGCCCATGAGTTCGCGATTCGCGTCAAAACGCCGACATCTATCGCCGACATTCCTACGTTCAGCAGATACCAGCTGTCCACTGCCCACCATGGCCATGCGATCAGCCACGAAGGCAGCGCTGCTCGTCGCCAGCGGTGTGGTGCTGAGCCTCAGCGGATGCGGGACAAAGCCAGCCAAGCAGTTTCTCTCGATCCAGACCAGCCGGATCGAGCAAGCGACATTCTTCCCCGCGATCGAAGCGATCAGCCCGCTGGAATCCACGAGCAATGTGGAGGTAAAGCCTCAAATTGATGGCACCGTGGTGCAGATCCTTGCCACCGCTGGCCAACCCGTCAAAGCGGGCCAGGTGATCCTGGTGCTCGACAACGTTCAGCAAAGTGCCGCGCTGGATGCGGCCCGCAGCGAAGCCCGCAAGGACGTCCTCAATGCTGAACGCTACGAGTATCTCTACAAGCAAGGTGCCGTTTCAGCGAAGGAGCGGGATCGCTACGCCAACGAAGCGGTGAAGGCTGAGGACGAAGCCCGCTCGGATGCTGCGGAACTGGGCTACAAGTTCGTCCGCGCACCAATCGACGGTGTGATCGGCGATCTGGATTCGGTGAAGCTCGGCGATTACGTCAAAACCGGGGAGACGATTACCGGCATCGTCGACAACTCCACCCTGTGGACGCTGATGGAGATTCCCGCCTCCGAGGCTTCAGCAGTGAAGGTGGG
>Ga0189289_10234_pt1 | contig 42818 bp, 43 predicted proteins | sample UW106minimetaG_FD_130313 | JGI IMG/M metagenome (GOLD analysis project Ga0189289, IMG submission 130313) | Marine microbial communities from the Costa Rica Dome - UW106 mini metaG | ecosystem: Environmental > Aquatic > Marine > Oceanic > Photic zone | place: Costa Rica: the Eastern Pacific...
CGCGATCCGCGAAGGTGGCCGCACCGTCGGCGCCGGCGTTGTTGCCAAGATCATCGAGTGATCTGACGCACACCACGCGCACCCTGCCAAAAGGCAGGAACGCTAAATACTTCAAGGGCCGCTCGAAAGGGTGGCCCTTTTCCGTTGGGCCGCGTTGCCGTTGCGGTGAGTTGGGACTGGCGGCGCGGGCTGCTGGAGGTGGAATTTGAGTATTTTTGCCAAGATGATGGGGGCAGCCTTATGCACTGTCCTCTGCGGTCCGTTGCACCCGGAGGGCGTCTTTCATTTTGCGGGACGCTTTATGGATTGGGTTTGAATTAAAACAGTCAAACAAACCGAGATGTGCGGCGCGGTCAAAAAGCTTCAAATTCTTCTGCAATCGGCTGTCAATAATTTGGGAAGAGAGATGTGAGCCACTGCCCCTTTCTTCAGGCCGGTACCATGGGCCCATATCTTAGCTTTTCGCGATACGTTTTGGCGCAAAAATACTCTGGAAAATCCAGTTAAAGCATGTGGATATACTTTTAAGACAGCGACGAGGCGAATACGACTGGAGACCTGTCGATACTGCGTTGCCGACCCGATCAAGTGGCTATAGCGGTCTTGGTCTCGGGGCCCTGGGGCTGGCTCGATGTTTCTGCCCAAACATCGGCTTTCACCGCTGGTGCCGCTGCTCTTGATTTTGCCCGATGGCCTCGACGCCAGCGTTAGGAAAATAGCAGCGATCAAGAAGTAGCTCCTGAGTATCGGCCTTCTGAAGGGCCGGTCCGGTGCAGACCAACTCTTCAAAAAGGAAAAGAACGATGTCAAAGATTGCCACTGCATTTCTTCTGAGTGTCGGCGTAGCATGTGTGAGCAGCACAGCGCGCGCACATGTGAGCCCCACCGCCCCTCTGTTCCAAACTCACATGTCGCTCGATTGGCTCGTGGCCATGCAGGTAACTGGCGCGGTTCTGTTGGGCACGCTGGTCGGGAACTGAGGCTGGACGCACAAAGCGGCCCCTGCGAGTACCGCACTCCTACACGCATGTGGGCTGTCTGCGTGGTGCCGACAGCCCTTTTTATGCGCAATGCCGGTTCGCCCTTGCACCCCACGCGCTTTCGTCTTAGTCACCCCTCAGCCGCAGGGGTATAGCTCAGTTGGTAGAGCATCGGTCTCCAAAACCGAGTGTCGGGGGTTCGAGTCCCTCTGCCCCTGCCAAGGCTTCCACCAAAATAGATATTTCGCCGCGCGCGTCCTTTGCGTGCATCAACGCAGCATAAAAAAAACCCGGCCGGGGCCGGGTTCGTGTCAATTTGGGCGCGGCTTGTTGCCTAGAACATACCCAGCAGGCCCTGCAGGCCGGTGCGGATCAGCCAATCCACAATGGCGAAGAAGATCGCGGTCAGGGTGGCCATAACCAGCACCATCACGGTGGTCAGGAAAACTTCACGCCGCGTGGGCCACACGATCTTTGCGACTTCGGAGCGGGTCTGCTGCAGGAACTGAAGCGGGTTGGCCATGAAAAAGGTATCCGGTTTGATTGCGGCGTTTGGGGGCAGATACGCGCGCGAACGGCAGAATTCAAGGCGAATGCACGTCGCAGGGCTTTCACGATTGCCCCAGCCGCTTTACCAAGAAGGGTATGACCGAGAAAACACCCCCGGAATCAGACCTTGTGCGCGAAGTTGCTGCTTTGCGCGCCGAAATGGAGCTGCTCAACAATCATCGGGTCATTCGGCTGCACAATCGCCCCATGCGCTTGCTGGCCTTCCAATTTCTGCGCGGCATCCTGATGGGATTCGGCACGGTGATCGGCGCTACGATCCTTGTCTCGGTCGCGGCCTACCTGCTGTCACAGATTGATTTCATTCCGATCATCGGGGAATGGGCCAATAGGATCGCCCAGCAAATCCAAACCGGCCCAATGGATAACACCCCCTAAACCACAGCCACAGAACAGCCCGCGCGACACAGTTTGACACCACGGACTTTTCTAAGCCAACCTGCTCAAACCATATTTTGAGGGGCTTAGAAATGTGGATTCTGTTTGCGCTTATGGGCGCTGGTTTGGTTGCAGCCTTGGTTGGCGGCGGCGACGATGAGGGTGACGGATCTGAGACCCGCATAGGCGGTGGCGGCGGCGCTGATGCTCCGCCAGACCAGGCCCCAGATATTATAGCGCTCTCTGTGATTGGCACAGATGAGGACGAAGAGTTCCCGGACATCCCCTACGGCACCGATGCCGCAGATACGTTTGACCTCTTGGGAGGGGATGACGTGGCCTATGGAAACGGCGGCGACGACCTGATGCTGCTTGGCGCGGGAGACGATTTCGCGAATGCCGGTCTTGGGGCAGATCGTGTTGAGGCTGGGCCGGGGAGTGATTTCGTGCGCGGCTCAGCTGGGCCGGACGTTTTGCTCGGAGAAGACGGTCAGGATCTGCTGCAGGGCGAAAGCGGTAACGACCAGCTTTTTGGCGGCGACGATGAAGATATTCTTTTCGGTGGGCCGGACGACGACCTTCTGGAGGGCCAAAATGGAGATGACTTTTTAACAGGCGGCGAAGGGAATGATGCGCTGCGTGGCGGCGCAGGGAGTGATATCATCAATGGAGCCTTCACCGCTGAAAACCCAGGCCTTGAGGGCGTCGATGAGATTTTCAATTTTCCAACGACCAAACCGCCCCTTGAGGAGTCTCCCGATGTATTAGAGGGCGGCCCTGGGATCGATCTGCTCTATGGCGGCCAGGGGGACACACTTTCCGGCGGGAGTGAAAGTGACACTTTCGCGGTGGTCCTATCCCAGGGTTTTTCAAACCCAGTCGAGATTCTGGACGCCGAGCAAGGGGAAGGGGTGATCATCGACATTACCCGCCTGAACCAGACGGTCGAAGACACTTCTGTGTCTGAGCTTGCAACCGCGCAGGGGGATACGCGTGTCTTGGTGGATGATGTCGACGTGGCCCTGCTACGCGGGGTCAACCCCGGGGACGTCAATGTGAGTGTGCTGGATTTTAAGGTAGAGGTCATTTGACCCTTCCCTTTGCACGCCAGATTGCCTATACGCCCCCATCCGCATTTGCGGTACACCCTCCAAGGGCCCTGCTGGACGACATCCCGGCTTGCGCCATGACCCTTAACCTAGGAGATCCCGATGTCGATCACTGCTGAAGAAAAAGCACGCGTCATGAAAGAATACGCAACCAAGGACGGCGACACCGGTTCGCCTGAAGTTCAGGTTGCCATTCTGTCCTCGCGCATCGCAACGCTGACCGAGCACTTCAAAACCCACAAGAAGGACAACCACTCCCGTCGTGGCCTTCTCAAGCTCGTGGCCCAGCGCCGCAAGCTGCTGGATTACCTGAAGGCGAAGGAAGAGGCACGGTACACCGACCTCATCAAGCGTTTGGGCCTGCGCCGCTAAACGCGCACCCCACAGCGAACCAAACGAAGCCCGTGGCCCTGCCGCGGGCTTTTTTCGTTTGGTCGGGTCAATCCGATCAGCGCGTCGGATCTTCCCGTGCGATCAGATCAGCGATGCGGGCGGCAATTGCCTTGGAGCCCTTGAAAGAGGGGTGAATCCGATCCAGCGCGTGAAAGCTCAGATCGCCTTCGGGCACCAAATCCCGGTTTGAAAGGTAATAGACCCCGCGCATCCGGCGGGCGAGATCCGCCACGCGCCCCTCCAACCGGTTCCCAACGGCGGCGCAGGAGTCAACCAAGGAGCGGCGGCCGGGCGTGCGCAGATAGCCGACATAGATCACGTTGGCGCCCGTATCGCGCAGCTTTTTCAACAAGACAGGTATGGTGCCCCGGGTGCCGTCTTCTGTGATCAGGCGGGACATCACACGCTGACACTTCCCACAACCGCACCCGAATAACAGATCATTGCCGCCCCCGTTAACGATAATCCAATCCCAGTCGCCCTTGCGAAACTGCATCGGGATTTTCAGGCCAATCGCCCCTGTGAGGGGCTCAATGTGGTTCATGCGGGCACCCTTGACGGGCATGTTCATCACGGGCTCGCCAAGACGCTTTTTCAGCGCTTGGCCCACGGATTGGCCCACGAACTTGTGCATGGCGAGCAAGCTGTCGCCCATGACAAGGATGCGGGGTTCGGGCGTCTCCGCCCGCACGGGCATCGCTGCCAGACCTGACACTGCCAGCACAAGGCATAGGCGGAGGAGACCAAACATAGCGCGCTCCAGAAAACATCGTGACCTGAGCGGAAGCTTAGCAGATCAAACCGGACTTAGGACAGGGTCAGTTGCGCGCGGCGTCTCCCTTTCGCAGGCTGTGCGCGCTCTGGTCAATGGAGCACGGGAGGCCATGCGGGGATTTCATCGCCACGATACGGTGGTTGGCATCTAGACGACAGCGGGCACCCTCGATTGTCTGACGAGTGGGGCTGCGACCAAGTGCTGAACTGGGCGTAAAAGAAGACCTAGATGTTTGAAAGGCTCCGAGCGCAATCGGCAGGCTCCCAGAACAAGCAGCCCTACGAAACCGACATGCGATCCAATCGGCGCGCGCACTGGGCTGATCACACCGATTTCAGGGGGGCGTCTATTGGCGAACGTTGCGCAGCACCCCCAAAATTGACCTGTGCAGCCAGACACGCAGCCACGAGCACTTTCAATTGCCTGCGGAAGGGTGTAACGGGGGGCCACCTGAGAAGGCGCGCATGACCCCGGCGCCATGAATAAGGATTGGGGTACGCGGCAATGGGGCCGCAAAACACAAGGGCACTTGGACCGCCAAGACTGGCCCGGATAGGAAACATAAATGTTCGATGTTGTGAAAAAGACCATGGAATGGGGTGGCGAAGAGCTCACCCTTGAGACGGGCAAAGTTGCCCGTCAGGCCGACGGATCCGTCATCGCCACCCTTGGCGAAACCTCCGTCATGGCAAACGTGACCTTCGCGAAGGCACCCAAGCCGGGGCAGGATTTCTTCCCGCTGACCGTGCACTACCAGGAAAAGTTCTACGCCGCGGGTAAGATCCCCGGTGGTTTCTTCAAGCGTGAAGGCCGCCCCAGCGAAAAAGAAACGCTGACCTCGCGCCTGATCGACCGTCCGATCCGCCCGCTGTTTGTGCCGGGCTTCAAGCACGAAGTGCTGGTGATCTGCACCGTGCTCAGCCACGACCTCGTGAATGATCCCGACGTTGTCGCGATGATTGCTGCCTCCGCTGCACTGACGATCTCTGGCGCCCCCTTCATGGGCCCGATCGCCGCTGCGCGCGTTGGCTTCGTGGATGGCGAGTATGTGCTGAACCCCGAAGTGTCCGACATGGACGACCTCAAGAACAAGCCCGAGCAGCGCCTCGACCTTGTTGTTGCAGGCACCAAAGACGCCGTGATGATGGTGGAATCGGAAGCCTACGAGCTGTCCGAAGCGGAAATGCTGGGCGCGGTCACCTTCGCCCATGAGCAAATCCAGCCCGTGATCGACCTGATCATTGACCTGGCCGAAGAAAGCGCGAAAGAGCCCTTCGACTTCACCCCGCCGGATTACGCCGATCTCTACGCCGCTGTCACCGCAGCTGGCGAAGAGAAGATGAAGGCCGCCTATGCGATCCTCGACAAGCAGGAGCGCGTTGCCGCTGTGGCTGACGTCAAGGCCGGTGTCATCGAAGCCCTGAGCGAAGAGCAGCAGGAAGATCCCAACCTGGGCTCCGCGCTGAAAAAGCTGGAATCGACCGTGCTGCGCAGCACCGTCGTCAAGGAAGGCAAGCGGATCGATGGCCGGGCACTGGATCAGGTCCGGGCGATCGAAGCCCAGACCGGCATGCTGCCGCGCACCCACGGCTCTGCCCTGTTCACCCGCGGGGAAACCCAAGGCCTCGTGATCACCACGCTGGGCACCGGTGAAGATGAGCAGATCATCGACGCGCTGCACAACAACAGCCGCTCCAACTTCCTGCTGCACTACAACTTCCCGCCCTACTCGGTGGGTGAAGTTGGCCGTTTTGGCCCTCCGGGCCGCCGCGAAGTAGGCCACGGCAAGCTGGCATGGCGCGCGCTGCAGGCTGTTCTGCCCGCAGCCACCGATTTCCCGTACACGATCCGCGTTGTCTCCGAGATCACCGAGTCCAACGGCTCGTCCTCGATGGCCTCCGTGTGCGGCGGCTCTCTGTCGATGATGGATGCCGGCGTTCCGCTGAAAGCGGCCGTTGCAGGTGTTGCCATGGGCCTCGTGCTGGAAGATGACGGCTCCTACGCTGTTCTGACAGACATCCTGGGCGACGAGGATCACCTCGGCGACATGGATTTCAAAGTGGCCGGTACCGAAAACGGGATCACGTCGCTGCAGATGGACATCAAGGTGGCTGGCATCACGCCAGAGATCATGGAGAAAGCCCTGGCCCAGGCCAAGGACGGCCGGATGCACATCCTGGGCGAGATGAACAAGGCGCTGTCCGGTGCCGGTGACTTCTCCGTCCACGCGCCGCGCATCGAAACGATGCAAGTGCCGACCGACAAGATCCGCGAAGTGATCGGTTCGGGCGGTAAGGTGATCCGCGAGATCGTCGAAGTGTCGGGCGCCAAGGTCGACATCAACGATGATGGCATCATCAAGATCGCCTCGCCCAATGGCGAAAGCATCCAGAAGGCCTATGACATGATCCACTCGATCGTGGCCGAGCCCGAGGAAGGCAAGATCTACAAAGGCAAGGTCGTGAAGATTGTCGATTTCGGCGCCTTCGTGAACTTCTTTGGAAAGCGCGATGGCCTTGTCCACGTGTCCCAGATCGAAAACCGCCGCCTGAACCACCCCAGCGATGTGCTGAAGGAAGGTCAGGAAGTGTTCGTAAAGCTTCTGGGCTTTGACGATCGTGGCAAAGTGCGCCTGGCGATGAAGATGGTCGATCAGGAAAGCGGCGAAGAGATCAAGAAGGAAGAAGCGTCGGACTGATCCGGCCCACCTTCACAAAGACATCGGAAAGGCCCCACATCTCCCGTGGGGCCTTTTCTTTTGGCGCAGGATCAGCGGCCCATGCGCTGCCCAGCAGAGTGATGCGCGGGCAAAGGTGACGCAAAGTCATCTTCAGAAAACTAGACGGACCCGTATCGTTTTCGCTATTTTACCTTCTGGGAGGGGTGCCCTGTGACGGGTGCCCAAAGAGGGGAAAACCATGCTCAAGACATTGACGATCGCCGCGGCTGCGGCGTGTTTTGTAGTGCCTGCGCAAGCAGCATCCGTTGCCGATCCATATACAAGCTTCATCGTTCTGGGGGACAGCCTGTCAGATCCCGGCAACTTTCCGCAGTTGACTTGGGAGTTGGCGACAGGGGGCGCGCCTTTTTTTGATGTACCTGAGGATGATCCGCGGACAGTGAATCCCGAAGACGGCGGCACCTTCAGCACAGGCCCGGTCTGGGCGGATGTCCTGACGACCGCCTTTGCAGCGCAGCTCAAACCGACACTGAACACGGCAGTTGGCGGCGCGACGGCTGATACCGCGCAGGGCAGCGTTGATCTAAGCGCGCAACAGGCAGACGCTGAGGCATTTCTGCGAACTGCCGACGCGGGCTCACGCCCACTCATGAGCTATTGGTTTGGGGCCAACGACATTTTTCAAGCACTCGCTCCGAACAGCACCACAAACCCGTTCACTGCAAGCGCAACTGCAGCGAGCAACATTGCGGATAGCATCGAACGCTCCATCACCTTGCACAGCGTCACGGACTTCCTTGTGATGAATCTGCCGAGTTTCGATCTGATTCCACTGTTTAACGGGGCCGACGACACTACGAAGACCAACGTCCGGTTGGTGTCGGACTTCTTCAACACATCTCTTGTTGCAGAACTTGGTGCAGCTGAATTAAGCAACGTCAATATCACGGTGCTGGATGTAAATGCCTTGTTCAGTGAGGTTTTGGCGGACCCATCGGCATTGGGCTACGTCAATGTCACCGACGCTTGCGTGACAACAGACAACTCCGGGCAGGTCCCTGTGCGCATAGATACCTGCGCAGCACCAGACACCTACCTGTTCATTGATAATGTCCACCCAACCGCCGCCGCCCATGCACGGATCGGCGATGCTGCATCTGCCGCTCTTGCACCGGTGCCCCTCCCCGCTGGGGTTTGGTTGCTGCTGGGCGGGTTGGGCGCCTTGGCCCTCCGAAAGCGCGCGACTTAAGAAAAAAACGTTGCGAGAATCTAAAACTATCCAAAAGCATAGGGGGCGGCAAACATTGGCCGCCCCCTATATTTTATGGAGCAATAGACATGATACTTCGCCGCGTCTTTCAAATGGATCAGGATTTCGACCAGCATAAAAGCGAAGGCATATGCACCATTGCTTCGCTTCAATGGTGCAAAAGAAGCCTGGAATTGGGCAGAGGCCTGCAACGGTATTCCGAACTCAACCTGACAGATCATCGGCTCAACGAATTGATGGACGCCTATCGCGCCGATGCGAACGACCCCGTTAAGCAAACCGCAACCATGGGTTTGCGCATTCAAGGGACAGGGGATCGCGCCGTAGACACCGTCATGCATGTCAATCAGATCGTGATCAACAGCCAGTCTCGGCACGCGATTTTCTGGAATGGGCACCATACCATGGGATATGCAGCGCGCAGGCGCGGCGACGCCATGGAGTACGAATTCTTCGACAATGAGGACGGGCTGTATCGCGCAAATAATTTTGCCGCACTCGCGCTTACGATCAACCGCCGCTTTCAGGATGGAAACTACGGGGCGGTTGAAGGCGTTCGGGTAGTCGCGCTCTAAGCGCCTGCGCATTTCCGACATGGAATCGAAGCCTTGTCGGAATGGGCTGCACAAAAGCGGCCCTTTCTGTTTGACCCCATCCCCCTGCCCGCCCTAGCCTGTCGAGCAATGCCCGGCGGAAAGCAAAGGGCAACCGGATCAACGAGGGGATTGCACATGACAGAGGCCAGCAGCCGCGCGGGGGAAACCATCCTCTCGATCAATGACATTTCCATCGCCCTGCCGAAGGGGGCAGACCGCGAACATGCGGTGCGCAACGTGTCGCTGGAGGTCAAGCGAGGTGAAATCCTCTGCATCGTCGGCGAATCCGGCTCCGGGAAATCGGTACTCACCTCTGCGATCATGAATGATGTGCCCCCCCGCCTGACCGTGGAGAAGGGCCAGGTGATCTTTGACGGCAAAGACGTGCTGCACATGTCCGACAAGGAGCTGTGCGACATGCGCGGCGCCCGCATCTCGATGATCTATCAGGAGCCCATGGCCGCGCTGAACCCCTCGATCAAGATCGGGCCACAGGTGGACGAGGTGTTCAAACTGCACCGTCCCGAGATCAGCGCGGAAGATCGCAAGAAGGAAACGATCAAGCTATTTGAGCAGATGCGCTTGCCCCAGCCGCCGCGCATCTATGACAGCTACCCGCATCAGGTCTCTGGCGGGCAATGTCAGCGGGTGGTGATCGCCATGGCGCTGGCCTGCAAACCGGATGTGCTGATCGCCGACGAACCCACGACCGCCCTCGATGTGACAACACAGGCCGAGATTCTGCGCCTGATCCACGAACTCAAGGACGTGTATGACAACGCCACCATCTTCATCACCCATGATTTTGGCGTGGTCGCCGACATCGCAGACAAGGTGGCCGTGATGATGTGGGGCGAGGTGATCGAGCAGGGGCCCGCCGAGCAGATCCTGATGCACCCGAAGGAAGATTATACAAGGCTCCTCGTAGACGCGATGCCCGCCCTCGAAACAACGCGCACACCTGATCAGGGGCGCAACGACGCCCCCAAGGTGGAGGCCAAGGCCGTGCACAAAATCTACGGCTCCGGCGACAAGCAAGTGCATGCGCTCAACGATGCCCATTTCGTACTGCGCGCCGGTGAAACACTGGGCGTGGTGGGCGAATCCGGTTCGGGCAAATCAACGCTGGCCAAGGCCCTCATCCGCCTGATCGAGCCAACGTCGGGCAATATCATCATCAACGAGCAGGATTTCCTCAGCCTGAAAGGCAAGTCGCTTCAGGATAGCCGACGTTTGATCCAGATGATTTTCCAGGATCCCTACGGCTCACTGAACCCCACAAAAACCGTTGGGGACATCATCACGCGCGGCCCGATCTTGCGCGGCGTGCCAGCAGCCGAGGCGCGCAAGCGGGCCGAAGAGCTTTTGGAAATGGTCGGTCTGCAGCCCGAAGCCTATGATCGGACACCCCGCAATTTCTCCGGTGGCCAACGCCAACGCATCGGCGTTGCGCGCGCGCTCTCGATGGAACCCGATGTGGTGATCGCCGATGAAAGCGTCTCCGCCCTCGACCTTTCGGTGCAAAAGCAGGTGCTGCGCCTGATGGACGATCTGCAACAGCGCTTGCAGGTGGCGATTATCTTCATCACCCACGATCTGCGGGTCGCGGCCCAGATTTCCGACTATATCACCGTGATGCAGAAAGGCGTGATGGTGGAATTCGGCACGGCCGAAGAGGTCTTCAACGCCCCCAAACACGACTACACCAAGATGCTTCTGGATGCGGCTCCCGGACGTGACTGGCACCCTCCGCGCCTCTCGCGCGAGGAAGCGGACCGCATCGTCAACGAACTTCAGCGCGTGTGAACCCAACCGCTCCACAGCTGCAACGACGCCCAACAGGTGCCCGCCGGGCAAAGGCTAAAATCAAAACGCGTACATCCTGAGATCAGATTTCGGGCAGCCCATCATGGCACTACCGTTCTTTCAGCGTCTTTGTCTTGCAAATACTCCGGGGGTGAGACGCAATCCGCGTCGAGGGGGCAGAGCCCCCTATACCGCCTCAGCGCACCCGGGCCACCACGTAGGTGGCAAGGTCCTGCATCATGTCGCACAAGGGGTGCTCCGGTAGACAATCCAGTGCGGCACGGGCCATTTCTGCATATTCAATTGCTGTCTGTCGGGTGCTCTCCAGTGTGCCATGCTTGGCAAGCAAACCCAGCGCCATGTCCAGATCGCCATCAACCTGCGCGCCTTGCTCGATTGTGCGCGCCCAAAAAGCCCGCTCCTCTGCATCTGCCATCGCAATCGCACGGATCACCGGCAGGGTCAGTTTGCGCTCGCGAAAATCATCGCCCACATTTTTGCCCGTGGCCTCAGAACTGCCCCCGTAATCCAGCAGATCATCTACAATCTGGAATGAGACCCCAAGCGCATCCCCATAGGTGCGCAAGGCATCGATCTGTTCCTGAGGGGCCTCGGCAACAACACCGCCCACTTCCGTTGCAGCAGCAAACAACGCAGCGGTTTTGCCGCGCACAACCTGCAGGTAAATTTCTTCGGTGGTCGCAAGGTTCTGCGCCGCAGTCAGTTGCAGCACTTCCCCTTCCGCAATCGTGGCAGACGCATCCGACAGAATATCAAGCACTGTCAGACTGCCGGTTTCGACCATCAGCTTGAACGAGCGCGCAAACAGATAATCCCCAACCAGGACTGAGCTCTTGTTGTCCCACAGCAAGTTGGCCGTGGGTCGGCCCCGACGCTGGCCACTTTCATCTACCACATCATCATGCAGCAGGGTGGCTGTGTGGATGAACTCTACCGTCGCGGCAAGTTTGCGGTGATTTTCGCCCTCATATCCGCACAGGCGCGCGGCCGCGAGGGTCAGCATCGGGCGCAGGCGTTTGCCACCCGCATCCACCAGATGGGCTGTCACCTCGGGTATGCGCGGGGCATGCTCACTGGCCATGCGCTGCTGGATCAATGCGCCCACGGCCGACAAATCGTCGGCGAGGGCTGCCGCCATGCGCTCATGGGGTTTTTCCGATGCGTGGTCCAGGCTCATCACATATTTGTCCGTTCTCTCGACAAGGGCCGCAAGACGTATTTAAGTCAGGCGTAACATGAAAGAAGTTCTGCGCTCAAACGACCCAACCGAGATCGCCTTCGCGACTGCGCTCCTGAATGGCGAGGGTATAGATTGCTTCCCGCTTGACGTCCATATGAGCGTGCTCGAAGGCAGCATCGGCGTGCTGCCCAGACGGCTACTCGTGCGCGAGCAGGATCTGTTTATGGCGCGCGCCATCTTGCGCGACAATGCACTGACCGTGTCCAGTGACCCGTGACCCCGGCCTGCGCAGCGACGCTTTTCTCGGCGGCCAGCTGACCCTTCTGCAACCCATCCAAGGCTACCGCGCGGGAATGGACGCCGTCTTGCTTGCCGCCGCCTGCCCCGCCAAAGCGGGCGAAAGCGTGCTGGATGTGGGCTGCGGCGTGGGCACCGCCGCCCTATGCCTTGGCACCCGGGTGCCCGGTCTGCGTCTGTGCGGTGTGGAACGGCAAACTGAGATCGCAGAAATTGCCCGCCGAAACGGCACGGCCTGTGCGCAGGATTTCACTGTGTTTGCCGCAGATATCACGCGCCCACCCGATGCGTTGAAGGCCGAAAGTTTCAATCATGCCATCATGAATCCCCCTTATTTTCGCAGATCGGCATCAAGCCGTTCCGATCTGGCCCCGCGCGAAGCCGCCATGGGTGAAGACACCGCTTTGCCGGATTTGATCCGCGCCGCCGCGCGCAGGCTGCAGCCGGGCGGGAGCCTCACCATAATCCACCGCGCAGAACGGGTGCCTGACATTCTGGGCGCTTTGGATGCCTTGCGTTTTGGTGCCACCGCTCTCAGGCCCCTTCTGCCACGGGAGGGCAAACCGGCCAGATTGGTGCTGCTCCAGTCGCGCAAGGGCCGCCGCGCCGCCTTTCGGCTGCTCGCCCCACTCGTGATTCATGCCGCCCCGCAGCATGCGCGTGATGGCGAAGACTACACGGACACCCTGCGTGCAATTTTGCGCGACGGCGCCCCATTGCACTTGGAGTAAGTGCAAATTTGTCGCAGATGCCGAAAACCGCGGCGCAATCTGTGAATGACACGACTCACCTTCTGTGATCGACTGGAAGGGTTGAGAGAGAAGAGAAGGAGAGACACATGTCCATCAGCGCACACATCCAAGAGCTCCGTCGCAAACATGCTTCCCTGTCGGAAACTGTGGAAACGGAGCAGCGCAAACCCGGGGCGGATGGTCTTCACCTAGCAGAACTCAAAAAACAAAAGCTCAAACTTAAAGAAGAGATCCAAAAGCTGGAGGCCTAACGCAGCTTTTATCGATCTCTAAAGTTCAGCCACATCCTCGGCCGCCATGAACTGGCGGCCGTTTTCATGTGCGGAGATATCCGCGGTTTCTGACACCACCCAATCGATGAACGCAGCCACCTGTGGCCGGCTTTCCGCGCCCTGCGGACAGATAATCCGGTATTGCGCACGCGTGGTAATCGCGAGGGGATAGGGCGCCACGAGGCGGCCCTCGCCCAGGGCTTTCTCCGTCAGCGAAATCCGCCCCATCACAACGCCCGCCCCTTCCAGCGCGGCGTCGATGGCATGATCAGCCTGGCTGAAGCGCGGGCCATGCTCATCGGGGGCGACATCCAGCCCATGCGCCTTGAACCAGGCTGGCCAATCGATCGCAGGCTTCAGCCAGTTCGTATCCTCCTGGTGCAGCAGGGTCGCATCGCGCAAGCTTTCCGGCGTCGGGAACTGCTGCGCGAGGTCTGGCGCCATCATGGGGGTCAACCATTCGCTTATGATCGGCACGGAATACAGGCCCGCATCATCGCCAAATCCAAATCGGATGGCCACGTCGATGTCATCACGTTCGAAATCGAGCAGGCGCAGGGACGCCGTGAAACTCAATTCGATCTCCGGATGATCCCGGGCAAAATGATAAAGACGCGGCGCCAACCATTTCGCGGTGAAGGCAGGGCCCGCTGTCACGCGCAAGCTCTGGCTGTCAGTTTGGCGGCGGGCGCTGCGCCACGCCTGGCCCAGCGCTGCGAACCCATCCTGCACACCCGGCTGCAATGCCAGCCCGACATCAGTCAACTCTACCGCGCGGTTGAGCCTGCGAAAAACCGGGCGGCCAAGATGCTCCTCAAGGGATTTGATCTGAAAGCTCAAAGCGGCTGGCGTGACGCCCAATTCGTCCGCCGCGCGGGCGAAAGACAAGTGCCGGGCGGCGGCCTCAAAGGCGCGCAAAGCTGTGAGAGGGGGGAGGCGATCGCTCATGTCACTTAAGTATTTCTTTTCTGAAGCTGAGAAAAGTCTCGTTTGTAACATTTACGGAAAGGGCCCAAGTAAGCATCAAACAAGATTTGCTGATATGCAGAGGATCCTATGATGTTCGAGATACCCACAACCGCGGCTTCCCGCGATGCCATCCGCCGGGCCCATGCTGAACGCGGACGGATGTTCGCCCGCTTCATGCACCGCGTGACACACCCCTTTGGCGGCTAAGACCTAAGCCAAGACCCAAAAGAAAAGGCCGCCCCACAAGGAGCGACCTTTCCTTTGCAAAATGCGCTGAGATCAGACGAAGAACTGAGCCCCGTTCGCGGAGATCGTCGATCCGTTGACAAAGCCGCTGTCTTCAGAGGCGAGGAAGGCCACGCAGCGCGCGATCTCCTCTGGCTCGCCCAGGCGGCCGGCAGGGATGCCCTTGATGATCTTTTCGCGCACGGATTCGTCAATCGCCATCACCATCTCGGTCGCGATGTAGCCCGGGCAAATCGCGTTGGCTGTAATGCCAAAACGGGCCCCTTCCTGCGCGAGCGACTTCACGATGCCCAGATCACCGGCCTTGGTGGCCGCATAGTTCACCTGGCCCGCTTGGCCCTTCTGACCATTGATCGAAGAGATCACGATCACTCGGCCAAACTTGCGCTCCCGCATGCCACCCCAAACCGGGTGCACGGTGTTGAAAACGCCCGTCAGATTGGTGGCGATCACCTCATTCCACTGTTCAGGCGTCATCCGATGGAACATGGCATCGCGCGTGATGCCCGCATTGGCCACCACAACATCGACCGGGCCGAGATCCGCCTCGACTTGCGCGATGCCTGCCGCGGAGGAGTCGTAATCACCCACGTTCCACTTGTAGGTTTTGATGCCCGTTGCCTCGGTGAATGCCGCGGCAGCCGCGTCATTGCCCGCATAGGTCGCTGCTACCGAATAGCCTTCGGCCTGAAGTGTTTTGGAAATTGCCTCGCCGATACCGCGCGAGCCGCCGGTCACAAGTGCTACACGTGCCATGTTCATGTCCTTCGGGAAAGTTCTTGAGGAGAGATAGAAACTGCGGCGGGCCGATCAACGGACCGCCGCAGAAGATCAGTCGCGCTCAACGCACATGGCCACGCCCATGCCGCCGCCGATACACAGCGTGGCGAGGCCTTTCTTGGCGTCCCGGCGGATCATTTCGAACAGCAGGGTATTGAGCACGCGGCAGCCGGAGGCCCCGATCGGGTGTCCGATGGCGATTGCGCCCCCGTTCACGTTCACGATCTCGGGATCCCAACCCATGTCTTTGTTCACGGCACAGGCCTGCGCGGCGAAGGCTTCATTGGCCTCGACGAGATCCAGATCGTCAACCGACCAACCTGCCTTGTCGAGCGCTTTGCGCGATGCGTAGATCGGGCCGACGCCCATGATCGACGGGTCAAGCCCGGCGGTGGCGTAGGAAGCAATCCGGGCCAAGGGGGCAATGCCGCGCTTTTCTGCGTTCTCAGCCGACATCAGCAACGTGGCTGCAGCGCCGTCATTCAGGCCGGATGCGTTGGCCGCGGTTACCGAGCCATCCTTTGCGAAAGCCGGGCGCAATTTTTGCATGCTCTCGATGGTTGCGCCGTGGCGGATATACTCATCCTTATCGACGATGATATCGCCCTTGCGCGTTTTCAGCGTGAACGGAACAACCTCATCATCGAACTTGCCGGCCTTCTGCGCGGCCTCGGCCCGATTCTGGCTGGTCAGAGCGAACTGATCCTGCATGTCGCGGGTGATCTGCCACTTATCGGCGACGTTCTCGGCAGTGGTGCCCATGTGATAGCCATTAAAGGCATCCCACAACCCATCCTTGATCATCGAATCGATGTACTTCATGTCGCCCATTTTCTGGCCTTGGCGCAGTGACGCCACATGGGGCGACATGGACATGTTTTCCTGTCCGCCCGCGACCACGATATCAGCATCGCCGCACATGATGTGCTGCGCGCCGAGGGCAACGGCGCGCAAGCCGGAACCGCAGACCTGGTTGATGCCCCAGGCAGCCGCTTCCTTGGGAAGGCCTGCATTGATGTGGGCCTGGCGGGCAGGGTTCTGGCCTTGGCCCGCGGTCAGCACCTGGCCCATGATGGTCTCAGACACTTCGGCTTTGTCGATCCCGGCCCGTTCCACAACGGCCTCGATGACAGCGGTGCCCAGATCATGGGCGGGGGTTTTTGCGAACGATCCGAGAAAGCTGCCCACTGCGGTGCGGCCTGCGGAAGCGATGACGACATTTGTCATAAGTGGCTCCTGGTTCCATCTTCGGTTGAACAGCCCAATACACTTTTTTCTGCGCATGCACCATCGGATTACGGCGCGGGTGACGAGAGGTCTTTTTTCTAGCAGGAGACAGCGTGTCTGCCCCTGCTGTCTTCTCAGAACTAGGCATAACAACGAGATTCGCACACGCCATGCGGGAACAGCCTGTGCGACACCCAGCGCATTACCGGCGACCAACCCTGAGATCGCGCGCATTTTAACTATTTAGGTCTGAGGTGCTTCGCCCACAGCCCACCGCGGGGAAGACATCTTTCGAGGTGGCTGGTCTGGCCATCGGCATGGGCCGCGCAAAGGGAACAATCCGATCCTGTAGAGTCTACGGATGTCCGAGCAAGACCTGCCTCAAAAATGTCAGGCGCGGCGGCGCTTTGGCCCGGCCTCCCCCAGAAATGCAGGTGCGCCATAGAGGTATCCCTGCAGGCAATCGACCCCGAGTTCCGCCAGCACGGTAGCCTCTTCGATCGTTTCCACACCTTCTGCAACAGTGAACATGTCAAAGTGACGGGCAACGGAATGAAGGGCGGCGATGCAGGCGCGGTTGTCCGGATCCCGATCGATTCCTTTTATGAAGTCGCGGTCGAATTTCACGATGTCGAAAAAGAAGTCTTTCAAATAGCGGAAGGACGTGTAGCCCGCACCAAAGTCATCAAGCGCAAAAGACACGCCACGGGCCTGAAGCCGCTCCATGAAATCCGAGGTGACCTCCGGCGCGGCCATAGCCGAGCTTTCAGTGATCTCGAGAATCAGCCGGTCCGCGACGCTTGGGTCCACTTCAAGGGCTGTTTCAAATGCATCCAGCCAAGGCTTATAGCCGATCGAGCGGGCCGACATATTGATTGAAAGGCGAATATCCGGCCGCTGGATCAGGGTTTCGATCCCAAGCTTGATCGCGAGGCAATCGATCATCCTGCCCTCAATCTTGTCCTCCACCGCAGAGATGAAATCGTTCGCTGGAATAACCCGGCCCGTGTCATCCAAGATGCGGATGAGCCCCTCATAGAATGCCACCTTTCCAGTGCGGCGCCCTTCGACAACCGGTTGGAACAGCAAAAATGCATCCTCGCGGTCCAGAGCCCTGCGAATATTTGCAACCACCGCCTTATCCCGTGCATTCACGGCATCTGACAGCGGATCCGAATACGAGCCGAAATTCGTTACATCGGCAGCAGCCTGTTGCGTTTGCATCCTGATACCCCTTCCCGGAAATCGGAACCAATCGAGAACAATAGGCTTAGGTTGTGCAGCAGGGCTTAAATTTATCTGAATATTCGCATTCTGTTCTAATTTTCTCTAGTTTTGAGGCAAAGCGTCGGCCAGCGCATGACTGCGCGGCACCGCCCACAGCCCGCAAAAGCTCAGCTGGCCGGACGCGCCTGCAATGCCTCAAGGATTGCGATCGCGCTATCGCTATCCCAAACAGCATCGCCACGCATGCGCGCCACCTCATTGCCCTCGGGATCAATAATCACGGTGATCGGCAGGCCCAGCACAGCCATCTGGCGGGCCAGTTTCTGTTTTGGGTCGCGGTGGAGCGGCAGATTATCAACGCCGATCTCCTCAAAAAACCGGACCATGCCCTGCGGCGCGTTGCGCCCGGTCGCAATGGTGACAACCTGTAGCCCCTTGCCCTCGAAGCTGCGTGCAAGGTTGGACAGCATCGGCATTTCATGGCGACAGGGCGCACACCAGGTGGCCCAGAAATTCAGCGCCACCCAATCGCCGCGATAGGCCTCAAGCGTCAACGGCGCTCCGTCGAATGTCTCGAACGGCGTCGACGGCACAGGCTTTGGGTCGGAGGTGAACATCAGTTTCTTCATGTCGCCTTCGCGCAGCGCTTCAACATCGCTCCAATCCGCAGCAATTGCGCAGACCGCGAGCGAGGTATAAAGCAGCGCCGATGTCACCAGTTGTCTCAACATCCCGAAGGTCCTCATCATGACGTCCAAAAACACCAGTGCGAACGCCATGTGGGGCGGACGCTTTGCTGCCGGGCCCGATGCCCTGATGGAGGCAATTAACGCATCCATCGGTTTCGACCAGCGGCTCGCCTCGCAGGATATCGCGGGCTCACGCGCCCACGCCGCAATGCTTGCCGCAACCGGCATCGTTACCGATAAGGATGCCGAGGCCATGCGGGAAGGCCTTCTCACGGTGTTGTCAGAGATTGAAACGGGAAAGTTTGCGTTCTCGGCAGCGCTCGAAGACATCCACATGAATGTTGAGGCCCGGTTGAAAGAGATCATCGGAGAGCCAGCGGGCCGTCTGCACACGGGCCGATCGCGCAATGATCAGGTGGCAACGGATTTCCGACTTTGGGTGCGGGATCAGTGCGATCAGGCCATTGCCGGGCTGCAGGCGCTGCAGGGCGCTTTGCTCGACCAGGCAGAGGCCGGTGCGGACTGGGTCATGCCCGGCTTTACACATCTTCAGACCGCTCAGCCCGTCACCTGGGGTCATCACATGATGGCCTATGTGGAAATGTTTGGCCGCGATGCGGCGCGATTCGCGGATGCGCGTGCCCGGATGAACGAATCTCCGCTCGGGGCAGCGGCCCTTGCGGGCACGTCGTTCCCGATCGACCGCCACATGACGGCCGAGGCCCTCGGATTTGACCGCCCGATGGCAAACTCGCTCGACGCGGTATCCGCGCGCGACTTTGCCCTCGAGTTCCTGTCTGCCGCCGCCATTTGTGCAACGCACCTCAGCCGCTTCGCTGAAGAGTTGGTGATCTGGTCTTCGGCGCAGTTCCGATTCGTGGTGATGTCAGACCGGTTCTCGACCGGCTCTTCGATCATGCCCCAGAAGAAAAACCCTGACGCGGCCGAACTGATCCGTGCCAAGGTCGGCCGGATAACCGGCGGTATGGTGGCGCTTTTCACCGTAATGAAGGGGCTGCCGCTGGCCTACTCAAAGGACATGCAGGAAGACAAGGAACAGGTTTTTGATGCGGCTGATACGCTGATCCTGTCTCTGGCGGCGATGACGGGAATGGTCTCTGATATGACAGCCAACCGTGACAGCCTTGCTGCTGCGGCCGGGTCCGGCTTCTCAACGGCGACCGATCTGGCCGACTGGCTGGTGCGCGCCCTCGGCCTGCCCTTCCGCGATGCACACCACGTCACCGGCGCGCTCGTGGCCCTGGCCGAACAGGGCGGTTGCGATCTGGCGGACCTGACGCTGGATCAGATGCAATCAGTGCATGGGGCGATCACCGAGGATGTCTTTGCGGTGCTCGGAGTGGACAATTCCGTTGCCAGCCGCACCTCCTACGGGGGCACGGCACCGGCGCAGGTGCGGGCCCAGATCAGCCGTTGGCGCGAGGTGCTGGCATGAGGGCCGTCATCGTGATGCTGGCATTGGCCGCACTGGTCGGATGCGGGGCAGACGGGCTTCCCATCCCGCCCGAGCCCGAGACCGCCACCGCGGCGCCGTAAGAGAGGACACAACCATGCGCCACGTGTTTCTTGCCCTGGCCATCTGGGGCGCCATCCACCCGATGTACTGGTTCATCACGTGGTTCAATGCCAACGGCTGGGAGTTGGGGCCGCTCATCGACAGCTGGTACGTCAATGCGGGCACCACCGGTTTGGTCTGGGATCTGACCATTGCTGCCATTTCCCTGACAGTTTGGATCCTGTGGGATGTCTGGCAAAGGCGCGACTGGGTTGGACTGCTTGCGATCCCGGCGATCTATTGCATCGGGGTCAGTTGCGGGCTGCCACTGTATATCTGGATGCGGATGCGGCACACAAAGGCCTGAGCGGGCTCGCCTCAAGCCAGAACGGCCAAGACAGTGCGCCTCGGGCTGCAAAACGCAGCCCCGCGCAGACCAATAGAGCGGCTGGCCCAGATTGCCGGATTTCACGCGCAGGGCCATCAGCACAAAAATTCAGCGTTCCCTTCTCAGGCCGGTGCAGGGAACGGCCCCGCCGCCCTCTCAGGGTTGCACGGCACGCCCTTCGCCTTTAGGGCGCGAAGGGGCACCCACACCGCAGGAGCGCAGCCATGGATCATTTTCTTTACCGTGACGGCCAGTTGCATGCCGAAGATGTGCCCGTAGCGCAGATCGCGGCAGACGTGGGCACGCCCTTCTACTGCTATTCCACGGCCACGCTGACGCGCCATTTTCAGCTGTTCGACGAGGCGCTTTCCGATCTGCCCCACCTTGTGTGTTTCGCGATGAAATCGAATTCCAACCAAGCGGTGCTGCGCACCTTAGCGGATTTGGGGGCAGGCATGGACGTTGTCTCGGGCGGGGAATATGCCCGCGCGCGCGCCGCCGGTGTTCCCGGTGAAAGGATCGTCTTTTCAGGGGTGGGCAAAACCGCGGACGAGATCCGCATGGCACTCACCGAAGGCGTGCGCCAGTTCAATGTGGAAAGCGAGCCTGAGATGCGCGCGATCTCTGCCGTGGCAAGCGCCATGGGCGCAACCGCGCCGATCACCATTCGCGTGAACCCGGACGTTGACGCAAAGACCCATGCCAAGATTTCCACCGGCAAGAAGGAAGACAAGTTCGGCATTCCGATCACCCGCGCGCGCGAAGTCTATGCAGAAGCAGCCGCGCTGCCCGGGCTCAAGGTGGTTGGCATCGACGTGCATATCGGCAGCCAGCTGACCGATCTGGCACCATTCGAGTTGGCCTACACCAAGATTGCCGACCTGACCGAGCAATTGCGCGCTGACGGCCATGAGATCATCCGCCTCGATCTGGGCGGCGGGCTGGGTATTCCCTACGCCCGCTCGAACGAAGTGCCCCCTCTGCCCAGTGATTACGGCGCCCTTGTCGCGCGCACGGTCGGGCATCTTGGATGCGAGATCGAGATCGAACCCGGACGCCTGATTTCAGGCAATGCGGGCATCCTCGTGTCTTCCGTCATTTACGAAAAGCAGGGCGAGGAGCGCGACTTCCTGATCCTCGACGCCGCCATGAACGATCTGATCCGTCCCGCGATGTATGAGGCCTACCACGATATTGTCCCGGTGCGGGAAGCAACGCCGGGCGCGACGCCAGCTTGCTACGATATTGTCGGGCCAGTCTGCGAAAGCGGCGACACCTTTGCAAAACGTCGCGATATGCCACGCCTGTCAGCGGGGGAAATGGTCGCCTTCCGCTCGGCGGGGGCCTATGGGGCGGTGATGTCCAGCGAGTACAATTCGCGCCCCCTGATCCCTGAAGTTCTGGTCCACGGAGATCAATTCGCCGTCATTCGCAAACGCCCTAGCTATGCAGAGATGATCGCGCGCGATACCATTCCTGGATGGCTGGATCGCTAGCACCTGAACACACCGCCCGGAGGCGCAATGGCCGCTGACCACACGGACGTTTCAAAGACGCCCGGCGATCCCGCCGCAAGCCGCTCGGCTGCCGAGTCCGGATTGCGCAGGCCGATTGCCCTGACACGTCTTGGGCTGGTCGCCGAACGTCTGGTTCGGGCGTTCTGGCCAGTGTGGACTGTGCTCCTGTTTGTGCTTGCCGCCATTTTCATGGGCTGGCACGAAACAGCAGCCGTCGAAGTGCTGTGGGGGGCAGCCGTTCTGGCCACTGTCGCCCTCGGCTGGTTTACATTTCAGGGCCTGCGCATGTTCTGCTGGCCAAGCCGTGCGGAAGCACGCGATCGGCTTGACGCCTCTTTGCCCGGTCGCCCGATCCAGGCACTGGGCGATGTACAGGCGATCGGAACGGGCGACGCGGCCTCTGTGGCCGTGTGGCAGGCCCATGTGAACCGCATGGCGGCCCGGCTGTCCAAGGTGCAGCCCGTGCCCGGCGATTTGCGCATCTCCGCGCGAGACCCCTACGCCCTGCGTTATGTCGCAGCGACAGCCTTCGCGCTGGCCCTGCTCTTTGGCTCTGTGTTCAAAGTGGCCACTGTGGCAGATGTTGCCTCTGGCAGCGGGCCGGAATTGGCTGCTGGCCCGTCTTGGGAAGGCTGGGTTGAACCGCCTGCCTACACCGGGCGACCTGCCCTGTATCTTAACGATTTGCAGGCTGAAACGCTGGAATTGGCACCGGGCACACAGGTCGCATTGCGTCTTTACGGCGAGGTCGGCGCCCTGATGGTGGATGAAACCGTCTCCGGGCGCACCGGCGAGGCGATCCCGCCAGCCTCTTCCCCCACCCATGATTTCGAAGTGCAGCAAGCGGGCCATATCTCGATTGTCGGTGACGGCGGACGCCGTTGGGAGGTTGTGCTCGACGAAGATCTGCCGCCGATGGTGGATTTGGCCGGTCGGATGGAGCGCGAAGCTGCCGGCACCATGCGCCAGACCTTCACCGCCGAGGATGATTACGGTGTCATCAGCGGCCTCGGGCGCTTCACGCTCGATCTGGAGGCGCTCGACCGGCGCTATGGGCTGACAGTCGCGCCTGACACCACCGCAGCGATCGAGTTTGATCTGCCCATGCCTTTCACGGGTGATCGGGATTTCTTCTCGCTTGAGATCGTGGAAGATTTTTCAAAACACCCGTGGGTGGGCCTGCCTGTTGAACTCGAGCTCAGCGTTGTTGATGCCCAAGGCCAGCAAGGGCTTTCCGAGCGTCAGGCGATGGCGATGCCGGGCCGCACCTTTTTTCAGCCCATCGCACGCGCCTTGGTCGAACAGCGGCGTGACCTGCTTTGGGCCAAGGCCAATGGGACCCGCGTGGTGGACGTTTTGCGCACCATCCTTCACCGCCCCGAAGGTTTCATAAATGACGGCTCGATCTATCTGCAGCTGAGCATGGCGACCCGCAATTTGAACAAGGCGGTCGCCGCAGGGCTGGATGACGAGACACAGGCCGAAGTTGCCGAAGCCTTGTGGGAGGTTGCGATCCAGCTTGAGGATGGCAGCCTGTCGAACGCGATGGAACGGCTGCGCCGGGCGCAGGAACGCCTGACGGAGGCCATGCGCAACGGCGCCTCAGACGAAGAAATCGCAGATCTGATGCAAGAGCTGCGTGAGGCCATGCAAGATTACATGCGCCAATTGGCCCAGCAGCAACAGCAGGGTGACCAGCAGCAGCAACAGGCCCAGAACAGTCAGGAAGTGACCGGCGATCAGTTGGAGGAGATGCTCCAACGCTTGCAGGAATTGATGGAGCAGGGCCGGATGGCCGAGGCCCAGCAATTGCTCGAACAGCTGCGCCAGATGATGGAGAACATGCAGGTCACCCAAGGCCAGCAGGGTCAGCAGAACCAGAGCCCGGGCCAACAGGCCATGGAAGATCTTGCCGACACACTGCGGCAACAGCAGGGGCTGAGCGACGAAAGCTTCAATCAGCTTCAAAATCAGTTCAACCAGGGTCAGCAGCAGGGCCAACAGCAGGGTCAGGGGCAGCAACAAGGCCAGCAATCCGGACAGGGCCAACAAGGCCAACAGGGCCAGCAACAAGGTCAGGGCCAGCAACAGGGCCAAGGTCAGGGGCAACAGCAAGGCCAACAACAGGGGTCTGGCCCGGGCGAAGGCCCGCCTGACGCCGACGCCCTCGCCCAGCGCCAACGCGAACTGCGCGAGGAACTGCAGCGCCAGGCCCAGAACCTGCCCGGAGCAGGCACGCCTGAAGGGGATGCCGCACGGGACTCTCTGGGCCGCGCCGGCGAGGCGATGGATGATGCCGAGCGCGCTCTGGGGCAAGGTGATCTGGCCGAAGCCATCGATGATCAGGCCCGCGCTATGGAAGCCTTGCGCGACGGCATGCGCAACCTCGGTGAAGCGCTCGCCCAGCAACAGCAGCAGCAGGGCGGACAGCAAGGCCAGGCCATGGGCCAAGGCAACCCGAACGACCGACGCGATCCCTTGGGCCGCGAACAGGGCGCCGAGGGGACGTTGGGCTCAAACGACAATCTGATGCAGGGCGAAGATGTCTACCGGCGCGCCCGCGATCTTTTGGATGAAATCCGTCGCCGCTCTGGCGAGCAAAACCGCCCCGAGATCGAACTGGAATACCTGCGCCGCTTGCTCGACCGGTTTTAGGGCCGCGTGATCGACACACCGCCCAGCCGCGTATGGCAGCCCGGAAATTCCAGAGATTTGCAGCGATCCCGCAGTGCTGCCTGCGCGGAAACAGGCTCGCCCCTGCAATCTATCTCAGGTGTCAGAGCCCACCACCGCGCCAACGATGGAGCGTGCGCCCTGATCCAACCACACCCGGATCCCATTCACCCAATCCACATATGCCGACAGCGCTGGCTCTACCTCTGGCGCCGTTTCGATCAGGGTTGGTGCTTGCGCGTAAATCAGCACCGCCAGCGCCGCGAAGAACAGCACCAGAGCGAAGCCCACCCGGGCACTTGGGCCCGATCCGGAGCGCTCGACACCAAGCGCGGGGGCTGATGGCACTTCTCCGTCGGCATCCGGGCCAGATGGTTGCAAAGTCGAGTTGATTTCCTCGATATCCGGCAACAGATCACGCCCGCGGCGCGCCAATGCGCCAGCAGCGGCAACGCGCTCTGCCTCGGTGCTGCCTGCAAGAGGGTTCGCGTCATGGGGCGGTGAGGGCAATTCATCGGGGGCCGCTGGCGCTGGGCGCACGGGCTTTTCCGGCGTGCCCATATCAAGTTCCGGCTGTTCAGACATGTCTGCCTGCGCCTCGGCCTGACGGGCAGTGCGTTCGCGGCGCGCCTCCGCGCGCAGAATCTCCAGCGCTTCTAGCGAAGGTTTCAATCGGCGAGGCTGGGGGCCTTCTTCATCCACCTCTTCAGGATCGCCCAGATGATCATCTGCATCGCCGGGGACTGCGCGATCAGCGCGCGCGGTTCCCGCAGAGGGTTGCAGCGTTGCCGCAACGATATTGGCCATCAGTGCTTCATCTTTGCGGCCTGCCTCGGCTTCAGGCGGCGCATCTGCATCAAGCTCTGCCCCCTCTGCCTCAGCCCCATCGGAGGCTGCATCCTCTGCCTGTGCAGGCGCATCCGCTTCGGACGCCTGATCTTGCCCCGGCTCTGCTGCGGAAAGCGCTCGGATCACAGCAGCCATATCCGTATCAACATCTTTGGGAAGAGGCGCCGCAACCGCCGCCTGCGCGGCCTGAGATACACTGGGATCGCCCGCCTCTGCGGCCTCTTGCTCGACCCGGGCGCGCGCACGGGCCCGCGCATCACCCCGCTCAGACGACAAAGCCTCTTCGCGCGTCGCGTCCGCGCCTCCCACATCGGCAGAAGCGCCGGCGTCCTCAGGTGGTTCTGCGATGGCTGGGGTCAGCATCGGCCGATCTGCACCGCTCTGAAACCAGCCGTGGCCACAATTGGAGCACTGCACCTCCCGGCCATTTCGGGGGATTTGCTTGTCATCGACGTCGTATTGCGCCCCGCAGTTGGGACAAGTTAGCCGCATGGGCGTGTCTCCACCCGTCTCATTTGCTCGATGGGTTAACAGTACATGGAGCGAGCCCGTGCCGCCAGAGGGTTTGCCCCATCCTCGTGACACAGCGGAATAGCAGCTTCCTGCCAAAGCTTATGCTCCGTTGGATTGAAACCCGGCGCAGCATCAGGCAAAGATCGCTCAGTGTTGGAGGGACGCACGTGATCGCATTCGAAAACGCCGCATACGGGTATGGGGACAGGCTGATCCTGTCTGATATTTCGATGTCTTTGGCACCGGGTTCTTTTCATTTCCTGACGGGGCCCTCCGGGGCTGGCAAGACGACCTTTCTGCGGCTTTGCAATGCGGAATTGTCACCCACCGCGGGCAAGCTGACCCTGTTTGACATGGACATTGCCTCGCTGGATCGGGACGGTATCGCCGGTTTGCGGCGGCGCGTGGGCATGGTGCACCAGCAGGTGCAGTTTCTGGACCACTTGCCACTGAACGAAAATGTGGCCCTGCCGCTCACGGTGGCGGGGAAACCCTCAAATAGCGATGACCTGACCCAATTGCTGGCCTGGGTGGGGCTGAGCGAACGGCAAGAGGCGCGGCCTCCCGAGCTATCGGGCGGTGAACGCCAGCGTGCTGCCTTGGCCCGCTCCCTGATCCTATCCCCCGAGATTGTGCTGGCTGACGAACCGACCGGTAATGTCGACTGGGAAATGTCCCTGCGTCTGTTGCAATTGCTGATCGAGCTGAACCGCATGGGTAAGACTGTGCTGATCGCCACCCATGACCTCAACCTGATCCGGGCGGCAAAGGCACAGGTTTCAGCACGTGTGCTGCGCATTTCCGGCGGTGCAGTGCAATCCGCGGGGGCAGACCTATGAGCAGACGCGTCCGACTAAGCAACCTCGGCATGGCGATATTCACCCCGGATGCTGCGGCGGGCCGTGTTGTGCCCCCAAGTGGTTTCACTGCGCGGCTCACACTGTTTGCGGCCGCTGCGATGGCCTTTCTGGCAGTGTTTGCCTTGGCGCTATCACTCGCGGCGGGGCAATTGGCGGCACGCTGGTCTAGCGATCTGGCGCAGGCTGTAACTGTGCGGATTTCAGCCCCCGACGGTGAGGTTGCGGCTCAGACCGAAGCGGCGCTGACCATTTTATCTCAGACACCTGGGGTCACGAAAGCTGCGCCCATTGGCCCGGATATGCAGCAAGCGCTGCTGTCGCCTTGGTTGGGCGATGCGTTGCCGCTGGAAGACCTGCCCTTGCCCGTGCTCATCGACGTGGCTGTCGATGCCTCTTTTGACAGTGCCGGTCTGCGGGCGCGTCTGGCGGGCGAAGTGCCTGCAGCTGTGCTGGACGATCACGGGCGGTGGCGGGCGCCCCTCGTAGAGGCTGCTGGCCGGTTACGCAGCCTCGGGGGCCTATCGCTTGCGTTGATCGCTGCGGCGATGGCTGCAATGATCACGCTTGCAGCACAGGCTGCGCTGGCAGCAAATGCACGGATCATCGAGACCCTGCGTCTGGTGGGCGCCACCGACATTTACATTGCCCGCGCCTTCGTGCGCCGCTTTACCCAACGCGCAGCGCTCGGGTCTGTGCTGGGGACAGCTCTGGGTATGCTGGCCGTTGTTTTCCTGCCCGGTAGCAAGGATCTGGAGGGCGGTGTGCTGACAGGGTTGGGCTTTTCGGGAACGGATTGGCTGTGGCCCCTCTGCATTCCAGTGCTATCCGTCCTTGTGGCCTATGCCGCCACCCGCGCAGCCGCTCTGCGCAACCTGGAGACATTGAGATGAGCAAGACGCCGCGCCCCAAGGGCGTAGACCTTCCCCCCATCGGGCCGATCCAGTGGGTGAGATCTGCGATTTTCCTCATCAATATCTACGTCATGATGGCGGTTTTGGGCCTGATTTTCTTGCCCTATGCGGTGGTTTCCATTCACGGGGCGCGCACCGCCTGCAAAACCTATAGCCGCTATGTCTTTTGGTGCGCGAAATGGATGGTTGGGATCAGGACCGAGGTTCGCGGCCCGGTACCCGAGGGCGAAATTCTGGTCGCGGCAAAGCACCAGTCTTTTCTTGATATCATGATGATCTTTGAGGCCGCGCCATCGGCGCGGTTTATCATGAAGCGAGAAATTCTCTGGACGCCCGTGATCGGTGCCTATGCCAAGCGCATCCGGTCTGTCCCTGTTGAACGCGGGCGCGGGGCTGTCGCCATGGCCAAGATGATCTCCGACGTGGCCGCCCAGTCGGACGAGCCGGGCCAATTGATTATCTATCCGCAAGGCACCCGCGTCGCGCCGGGTGCTGAGGCGCCTTACAAGGCAGGCGTCGGGGCACTCTATCAGGAAACTGGGCAAGAGGTGGTGCCGGTGGCTACGAATGTCGGCGCCTTCTGGCCGAGAACCGGGATCGGCCGCCGACCGGGGACCGCCATTGTCGAGTTTCTGCCGACGATTCCGCAGGGGCTGGAGCGGCAGGACTTCATGGATACGCTGGAAGCCACTGTTGAGACGGCCTCAGATCGGCTTTTGCAAGAAACTGGCTTGGTTTAGGCGCAGAAGGCGCTTGCGGTAGGGGGCGCTGCCCCCGGCCATCAATTGCGGCCTTTGAACCATTGCAAAAAAATAAAGTGGCAAAAAACAGATCCTGAGGAGCCTGTATGCTCTGCACGCGAACTTCTGGCTTCTTTGCACTTCACCACTTTCATCAGTGAATGCCGAAACTGTGCCAGTTCGATGGGACAGAGAGGGTGCAATACGCAATTATCCGCGTCGGCTGCGGTTGCGCTCTCAAACAATCGCCGGAAGAGAGAGCGGAGCGTGCACTTCGTCCCTCGCTCTGACTTTCGCGGCTTTTTGGTGGAACGTTTGCGACCAGAGCACCGACTGTCGCTAGATTATGGGTCGTTTTCTGCTGGTGGGCGTTCAAGGCGCTGAAGTCGATAAGATACGGCTTCTTGCTGCGATTTTCTGTCCCATAAATTAGAGGGGGGGTTGTGGGCGTTATTCTGGAGCTGATCGCTTTGGAAGCTAAACAGCGTCGTCTGATGAGCCATATCAATACCAATAGCAAACGCTCGTCTTGGTTCGGCGGAGCGCCGCTTGGAGCCCAAACTACCCGCCCTTGTGATCGAGGAGGCTTCTGCGGTCGCGGCATGGCTAGGGTCGATGCGACAGGCCCAAAGCGGACTTTTGCGCGCAACGCATTGTTGAACGCGTGCTAGCCCAAAAAAACTAGATACTTCACCGAACGCTACCACTTCTTGCTGAGCACGCAAATTCTCCACTTTGGTTGCGATGTTCCTCTCCATAGCCTTGGGAACTTCCTGTCTCTGTCTCGGACGGCACGAATGCGCCCCTTGCAGACCGAAAAGAGGTAGACCCAAGAAACCTGCTGCGCAGTACGAAGAAAAGGTAGCCAAGATGGGAAAGTTCTTGGGCCATGTCACGAAAGAGATACAAAATGTTGCGATAATACCGACGACTTGGAGTGAGGCGCTAGTATGCCAAATCGCAATTCGGCCCGGCAAGCTATCACGCACCATCGGGCGCTCTTCATCTCAGACCTTCACTTGGGTGCCGCTGGCAGTAAGGCCCATAATATTCTCGAATTCCTTAAGTGTTGTAGAGCGGAAGCAGTCTATTTGGTGGGTGATATTTTTGACCTTTGGTGTGTCGGAAGCGTTCACTGGACCAGCGTCCACAACGAAGTTGTCGCCGAACTTAACCGGTTTTCCAACGAAGGCGCACAGTTGATCTATCTCGTGGGCAACCACGATCGTTACTCAATAGAAGCAGTCCAAAAGTACCTGCCGACGGCGGATTTCCGAGAAAGAGCCATTCACGAGGCCGCTGACAATAAGACCTATCTGGTCATGCACGGGGATCAGGCCGACCGAAGGCTCTTTCGCTGGCACTTCATGACAGTTCTGGGTAGCCGGCTGGATGCGATTCTTAGAGGGATGGATCATAGGATCGCCCAAAATAGGCCTCGTGGTCAGAAAAAGATCTTCGGGCACCTAGTTGACAGCTTCACCCGCATCGCAGCCATGGGGGAGCGCTTTGAAACCCGACTTGTTTTCGCGGCAAATAATGCCGGCGCGGACGGGGTCATTTGCGGCCATTCTCACAGGCCGGGGGTTCGAACCCATGATGGTATGATCTATGCAAACTGCGGAGATTGGATAAACAGTTTTACTGCGCTGACAGAAGATCACAAAGGCCAGATTGAATTGCACTGGTGGTGCCCTGAGCACGCCGAGGTCCAAAGACCAGCGGTTGCAAAGCCGTTTTCAACCGCCGTCGGCAGTGGGCGACCCCAAGAGGCCTAAAATGTTGTGGACGCCGCCTAAACAAAAGCAGAGCAGCCTATATGGCATCCTGACAAAGTGTCTCTTCTTTGCGGTCTTTGTCCCTGCATTGCTCATTCATCGGGTCGCGTTTGCAATAGACAACGTCATTTTCCCGCAGGTCAATGCGATCGAAATACGCAAACCACTCTTCATCGTCGGCCTGCCGCGAAGCGGTACGACAACCATTCACCGCATGATGTCGAGCCACTCCGAACAGTTTACGACCATGCCTTTGTGGGAGCTCATTTTTGCCCCTGCACTTTGCCAGAAGTACTTAATTTGGGGCGCCTATAAGGTAGACGCATTCGTGGGCAGTCCAGTTTGGGCACTTCTTGGCTGGATCCAAGATCGTCTTACGGCCAGCTTCGATGATATCCACCCGACACGGCTTACTGACCCCGAAGAAGACTATTTGGGGTTGTGCGCATTTAACGGCTGTTTTCTGCGGCTCCTTCTGTTTCCCTATCAGAAATCCACTTGGGCCCTCGGAGACTTTTCTTCGCTTCCCGCCCAAGAAAGGCGGAGGCTGTTAAATGCCTACCAGAACCTCGTGAAGCGCCATTTGGCTTTTCGTGGTACGAATTTAAGGTTCTTGTCTAAGAACCCGTGTTTCACGACATGGGTTTCCGATTTGGCGGTCGCGTACCCAGACGCGGCGTTTATCGGCACCTACCGAAACCTTGCCCAGGTCATTCCGTCCCAACTGAGCGCGATAGATGGAGGACTCAAGGTCTTTGGTCACAGCGCCAAGGACCCTTGGATTATTATCCAGTTCTCGCGTCTCCTTTCAGAGTACGAAAAACGGATCATCGCACACCAAAGTGATGATGATACAACGTTCATTGGCGTCGATTTCGAGGCATTGGTCAATTCGCCTGAGAGTGTCATCGAGGACATCTATCGCCGTCTCCAGATACTTCCCAGAAATGAACAAGATGCTGCCCGGTTGGAACAGCTCATTTTGGACGCTCGCGCCTACAGGTCGAAGCACAAGTATTCGCCGAAAGAGTTTGGTCTGCAAGAAAACGACCTAGGACGGGAGCTTGGCCACCTTTCCTCGGCCGATGGAATAGAGCCGCTATGACTATTCAGACGTTACCCCCCGAGGCCGGTACGGGCCTGAAATCCGCCAACGCCGCCAATGGATCGCAGAAGGCCGTTACTCTGCGAGAGACCATCTCTCGTGATAACGGCCTTTCAAACCTACGGATCGCGGTAGTTTCCGATGCGATTTCAGGTCGCAATGGGGTGGGAACTTTCTACCAAGACCTGCTGGCTCACATCGAACCGATGGTTGACAAAATTGCGTTGATTTCACCGTCAAAGCAGCCAGATCGGACCCTTGAAAAATTTGCGATCCCGATGCCGGGGGACAAGACGCAGCGGCTTGCATGGCCAATTGGCAACGCGATCAAGGCGCGTTTGGATCAGTTAATGCCAAACCTCATCATTGTTCCTTCGATGGGGCCGTTTACGCTCTATGCCGTGTCATATGCCCGCAAACGTCAAATACCATTAGTGGTGGTGAACCATACGGATTTTGATCATTTGCTTTCCCTCTACTGGCCAAAACCGATCGGAGCACCTCTTCGGATTGCGCTGGGTTCGCACAACCGATGGCTTTGCCGACAGGCCGTCAGCGTCGGCGTTATGCACGAAGGTGCAAAAGACGCCGCGGAACGGATCGGTGCAAGACAGGTCCGCGTCATGGAAACTCCGCTAAGTCAGGAATTTCTGTCAAAGCCCATCCAACCCTTGAGAGAGCATGCGCATCGTGCAGTCTTTGTGGGGCGTCTGGCCAAAGAAAAGGGCATCACGAAGCTGTTGAAGACGGTGCGCGAACTCCCCGATTCGCGATTTACAATTGTAGGTGATGGCCCGTTGCGGGAAGAGGTCGAAAGGGCCGCAAATGAGTGCAACAACCTCACTTTTAGAGGGTGGTTACCACGATCCGGAGTGCTGGATGAATTGGATGCCGCTGACGTATTGCTCCTTCCGTCCGCCTACGAAACCTTCGGCACAGTCGCTCTCGAAGCTCTTGCCCGTGAACGTTATGTCATAGTCAGTTCCGGCTGCGGAATTGCGGACTGGCCTTCGCTGGCAGATGGAATATTTATTGCCTCCGGGCAGAATGGCCTCACCAAAGTCCTGCGGGACATGCAAAGCCTTCCAGCCGCAGATCGCACCGAAATCGCGCGCAACAGCTGGCGTGCTGTTCGACACTTCAACAGCCAAGCCATTGATGGCTGGTTGAATTTTTTACGTGATGCAGCACGCGTACCAGTGCAGTACTAAGACGGCACCGACATGAAGGCTCTTGTTTCAATCCACGATGTAATGCCGCAAACAATGCGCGAAGTGGCGGAGCTTTTACAAATCTGCCGTGACGCTGGCATTCGGGCTGTGACATTGCTTGTTGTGCCTGGCTTGGACTGGTCGGCAGCCCAATTGCGCCAGATAAAGCAATGGCAAGACGATGGTTACGTGCTTGCGGCCCATGGGTGGCACCACAAATGTGATTCAATCTCGTCAATGCGCCACCGGATACACAGCAAAATTCTGTCGCGGGACGTGGCGGAGCATCTTTCCAAAGATTCAGATCAGATCGCGGAGCTGATGAAAACATCAGGAGGCTGGTTTGATGAGAACGGCTTCGATTTTCCGCAGCTTTACGTACCGCCCGCATGGGCACTCGGCGGGATCACAGACCAAGCGCTGACTGAGACGGGGTTTGTTATGGTCGAAACGCTGCTTGGGGTAAAACTTCTGCAAAAAAGCTCGTTTTTGAACATTCCACTGGTTGGTTTTGAGGCAGATACAGCGCTTCGAACATTGGCGCTGACATGCCTAAACGGGATCGCGACCAAGATCCTTGTGAACCGTCTTTTGCGCGTTTCATTGCATCCCCATGACCACAAGCTTTGGCTGCGGCATGGAATGGAACTAGTCCTGCGAGACTGCGACGAAAGTGTCAGCTATTCCTGTCTTTTGCACGGGGGTTACCAGAAAATAGGCGCTTGAGAGAATGGCAAATGATTGACCCTGCTGATAACATGAGTGATTTGTCCAATCGTTTCTCCGCAAGAGACGAGGTCTAGTAGACTTTCTGAGCTGAAGGTAAGCTTTGCTCCAGACGTTGCATCTAGACACCGTATCCGGACACAAAGCGTAAGTCTAATTTCTGCCCTTTCTTCCAGATGCAGCACAAACGAGACGGGAGAGGATGCACCCGCGATGAGTGGGACGAAGGACCCGCAACCGAGACACCAATCAGCGGTGCAGCGAATGTCGGGTACTGAGGAGCGCTGCCGTTCAACTTAAATCATGCGTTCGGGCGACGACATCAATTTCATTGGCTTCAAAAGAAGTGTACATACTGATAGGTCGCATGCCACTTTAGGCCTATACCTACGCAGGTTGCTCGGGCTAATGGGCAAGAGCAAGGATCGAGGCCAAAGTGCTCAGTGAAACTTCATGCACTCGACGATGTCTTTAAAAGCTATAGAAAGCAAGAAGACAATTAACGGTGGGACAAGGGGCGCTGCGCCCGCGCCCCTGAGAGGGTCGCTCCCCCGGAGTATTTTCAAGACAAAGACGGCAGGGCGCTTATGCCTGTCTGGGGTCATCGGATTCGTGGCCGTTTGACGTGATTGAGACGGTCATAGCTGGCCTTGCAGTCTGCGCGGCTGCAGCCTTTTCTATGACGTTGCGGCAGAGCTTTCTCCGCTTTGCGGCATTTCTTCTGCGGGTGCGAAAAGGCGGTTGCGGGCCTCTGCGCAATATTCTAGCAAGCCGAGCAGCGAAACACGCAAGATGATTACCGGAGAACGTTTCGATGAGCTTCCGCCTGCAGCCCACCCCGCCTTCACGCCCCAACCGTTGCCAGTTGTTTGGGCCCGGATCGCGCCCAGCCATTTTTGAAAAAATGGCGGCCTCGGACGCGGATGTGATCAATCTGGACCTCGAGGACTCTGTCGCACCGGATGACAAAGACGCAGCACGCAAGAACATCATCGAGGCCATTGGGGATGTTGATTGGGGCAGCAAGACACTTTCGGTGCGCATCAATGGGCTAGACACCCCCTATTGGTATCGCGACGTGGTGGACCTGCTGGAACAGGCCTCAGACCGCCTCGACCAGATCATGATCCCCAAGGTTGGCTGCGCAGGCGATCTCTATGCGGTGGATGCGCTGGTAACGGCCGTTGAGGCGGCGAAGGGGCGCAGCAAGCCGATTTCTTTCGAGGTGATTATCGAAAGCGCCGCGGGCATCAGCCACGTGGAAGAAATTGCTGCAGCGTCGCCACGGCTGCAGGCCATGAGTCTTGGCGCAGCTGATTTCGCGGCCTCGATGGGGATGCAGACCACCGGAATCGGCGGCACGCAGGAAAATTACTACATGCATCGCGAGGGCGAACGCCATTGGGCAGACCCTTGGCATTGGGCCCAAGCCGCGATCGTGGCCGCCTGCCGCACCCATGGCGTTTTGCCTGTCGACGGGCCGTTCGGCGATTTCTCGGACAGCGAAGGCTTTAAGGCGCAGGCGCGCCGCTCTGCCACTTTGGGCATGGTTGGCAAATGGGCCATTCACCCCAAGCAGGTGGCGCTGGCAAACGAGGTGTTCACCCCATCAGAGCAAGCGGTGTTGGAAGCGCGGGAGATTCTTGCGGCGATGGAAAAAGCCAAGGCGGACGGGGCCGGGGCGACCGTTTACAAGGGGCGTCTGGTGGATATCGCCTCGATCAAGCAGGCCGAAGTGATTGTGAAGCAGTCTGAACTGATTGGCGCTGCTTGAGGGCTTTCCCTTCCCTGTGAGACAAAAACTGCGGGCCGCTGATGATATCAGTGGCCCGTTTCCTGTCTTTGCATGCGGTTTTCGGCGCACCCGCGAGGAACGCTCGGGTTTTGACTTGTACCTTTCAATCGGAGCGGCAACGCTCTCAGCATGCGTGAAACAGAGCTTTATCCGCCTTTGAAAACCTTCCTCCAAGGCCAGGGCTATGAGGTGAAAGGCGAGATTGGTCCGGCGGACCTCGTGGCGATGCGGCCCGGCGAAGACCCTGTCGTGATTGAACTGAAAACCGGGTTTTCCCTGTCGCTTTTCCATCAATGTATTGCGCGGCTGGCCGTCTCCGACACTGTCTACATGGCCGTGCCGCGCAGCCCGGGAAAGCGGTTTGCCCGCGCACTGAAAGACAATGTTGCATTGGCCCGCCGTCTTGGATTGGGCGTGATCACCGTGCGGCTTTCAGATGGGTTGGTGGAGGTGCACGCGGATCCGGGGCCCTATGCGCCGCGCAAATCCCCCCGCAAGACACAAGCGCTTTTGCGGGAATTTGCGCGCAGACGGGGGGATCCGACGCAGGGCGGGGCCACGCGAACGGGGCTTGTCACGGCCTATCGGCAGGATGCGCGCGCTATCGCGGCCTATCTGGCCGAACATGGGCCGAGCAAGGGGGCGGTTGTGGCCAAAAGCACCGGCGTAACCCATGCCACGCGGATGATGCGCGACAATCACTACGGCTGGTTTGAGAAGATTGATCTGGGCACCTACCAGTTGACCGATGCCGGGCACTGCAACCTGAGCAAAGGCTAGACTTCTGCAACTGCGGCCCTGCCCTTGCGGCATTTGCGCAAGCCCCCAGCCTTTGAGACCCGTTGCACAGATGCGTTTTGACGCGCATATAGGCGGCAGAGTGCGGAGAGACCCATGAGCCACTATCTAGACTTTGAAAAGCCCCTGGCCGAAATCGAAGGAAAAGCCGAAGAGTTGCGGGCCATGGCCCAGTCCAACCCCGAAGCTGATCTGACGGGCCAAGCCGAAGCCCTGGATGGCAAGGCAGCCGACTTGCTGGCGGATCTCTATGCCGATCTCTCGGCGTGGCGGAAATGCCAGATCGCCCGGCATCCAGAGCGGCCGCATACCCAAGACTATATTGAGGCCCTGTTCACGGAATATACCCCGCTTGCCGGCGATCGCGGCTTTGCGGATGACCATGCTGTCATGGGAGGCATCGCCCGCTTCAATGATCGCCCAGTGGTGATTATCGGCCATGAAAAGGGCGCTGATACGACATCCCGCCTTGAGCGGAATTTTGGAATGGCGCGGCCGGAAGGCTATCGCAAGGCCATCCGCCTGATGGATATGGCCGACCGTTTCAACCTGCCTGTTCTGACCCTTGTGGACACGCCGGGTGCCTATCCGGGCAAGGGCGCCGAAGAGCGTGGCCAGTCCGAAGCGATTGCGCGCTGCACGCAGAAATGCCTCGAGATTGGCGTTCCGCTGGTCTCGGTGATCATCGGCGAAGGGGGCTCGGGTGGGGCCGTCGCCTTTGCAACGGCCAACCGCCTGGCGATGCTCGAACACTCTGTCTACTCGGTGATCTCACCGGAGGGCTGCGCTTCGATCCTGTGGAAAGCGGCCGACAAGATGCGAGAAGCGGCCGACGCCCTGCGTCTGACCGCCCAAGACCTCAAGTCGCTCGGCGTGATCGACCGTATCATCAGCGAGCCGGTAGGCGGCGCTCAGCGTCATCGCGACGAGGTGATCGAGCGGGTTGGACGGGCGACACAGTCGATGCTGAACGAATTGAATGGCATGGATCGCAAGGCCCTGATCACGGCCCGGCGCGAAAAGTTCCTTGAAATGGGCACGCGTGGGCTGGCTGCCTGATACGGGCAACAAACACAGGATCAATCGCGGAGAAAGAGGGGCGGGCCGCCCAGCAAGCCTCTGTGGCCTGCCACATTCATTCTGCGCCGCTTCAATGGGGTAGGAGAGAAGCGCAATGATGGCTGACAAGAAGGTACTGCTCATTACCGGATGCTCCTCCGGGATCGGTCTGGATGCGGCGCATGGCATGGCGGCGCGGGGTTGGCGCGTCTTTGCCACCGCCCGCGCCGAGAGCGATGTGGAGCGTCTGCGCGCAGACGGGTTTGAGGCGTTGCAGCTTGACGTGACCGATCAAGACAGCCGTGAGGCCGCCCTGAACGCCCTGTTGGAAGCAACCGGCGGGCGCATCGACGCTTTGTTCAATAACGCTGCCTTCGCGCTGCCCGGCGCCGTGGAAGATCTGCCCGAGGATGGGCTGCGCGACGTCTATGAAACGAATGTTTTTGGCCTGCATGCGCTGACGCGCCTTGTGCTCCCCCATATGCGGGAAAAGGGCGGGACAATCGTCAACAATTCTTCGATCTTGGGCTTCATCCCATTGAAATGGCGTGGGGCCTATGTGTCATCGAAATTTGCGTTGGAAGGGCTGACCGGTGTGCTGCGCCTTGAGATGGCCGATACACCGGTGCGCATCGTCTTGATCCAGCCCGGCCCGATCACGTCGCAGATCCGGCAGAATTCCATCCCGCCATTCGAACGCTGGATCGATTGGGAAACCAGCCCCCGCGCAGAACAGTATCGCAAAACCCTGCTCAATCGTCTGTACAAGGACACTGGCCCTGACCGGTTTGAGCTACCTGCCGATGCTGTTACAAAGGTGCTGGCGCGCATTCTGGAAAGCCGCAATCCGAAGCCGCGCTATCGGATCACAACACCGACCCATATCATGGCCGTCCTGATCCGCTTGCTGCCTGCCCGCTGGCTGGACGCGGTGCTGCGTCGCGCCTGAGGCGTGCCTGAAGGGTTCGCTTTTTGCCCGTCAGCCGCTATGTGGCCGAGAACATCCAGATGAAACGGAGCACCCTATGGCCGATGATCCCCTCTTTATCGTGGTCGCCCTCGCCTGCCTCTTGGTGGCCGGCATTCTGATCGTGGGCATAGGCGGCTTTGGCCGCGGCGGTGCCTTCAACCACAAATATGGCAATAAGCTGATGCAGTGGCGCATCGGCGCGCAATTCGTTGCGGTTCTTTTGATCCTTCTTTTCGTGGCTTTGCGCCAAGGGAGCTGAGCATGGTTGTTCTCAACAAGATCTACACCAAAACCGGGGATGCCGGTGAAACAGCCTTGGGCAATGGCGCGCGCGTCGCCAAGCATTCCACCCGGGTTGAAAGCTATGGCACCGTGGATGAGTGCAACGCCACCGTTGGAATGGCCCGCCTGCATGCCGAAGGCGAGATGGATGCGCGGCTTGAGCTGATCCAGAATGATCTGTTCGATCTTGGCGCGGATTTATGCCGCCCCGACATGGAAAGAGATGCGGAATCCGAGTACCCGCCCCTGCGCGTTGCCGCCACGCAGGTGAGCCGTCTGGAAGCCGAAATCGATGACATGAACGCAAAGCTTGCCCCCCTGCGCAGCTTCATCCTGCCCGGCGGAACTGCGCTCGCCGCCCATCTGCACCTGTGCCGGACCGTGTCGCGCAGAGCCGAGCGCCTGTCGGTGGAACTGGCCACGATGGAGGCCATCAACCCCGATGCGGTGAAATACCTAAATCGCCTGAGCGACTGGTTCTTCGTGGCCGCCCGCATCGCCAATGACGATGGCAAGGCAGATGTTTTGTGGGTGCCCGGCGCGAACCGCTGACCGTGCTATCGGGGCTGCCTGGCTGCGAAAAACAATCTGATATTTTCAGGCTGGCAGGATTCTCGCGCCCCCGAAGGACCGGCACGAAAGAAAATGCCGAAACGTGGCGTCTGAACGTCACGTTTTGTCGGTTTGGCCCTGTCCCAAGGGCCTGTGATCGCCTATCTGTCAGCCAACGGATATTTTTGCAGACATCGGAGCACCCCGCTCCGACACCCCAAGGAGGCTTGCCGCCATGAAGGTCTTGGTACCTGTCAAACGCGTGATCGATTACAACGTGAAGGTCCGCGTCAAAGCTGACGGGTCAGGTGTTGACCTGGCCAACGTCAAGATGTCGATGAACCCATTCGACGAGATCGCTGTGGAAGAGGCCATTCGCCTCAAGGAAAGCGGCACCGTCACAGAGATCGTTGCGGTCTCGATCGGGGTCAAGCAGAGCCAGGAAACCCTGCGCACGGCCCTCGCCATGGGCGCAGACCGCGCCATACTGGTGGTCGCTGCCGATGATGTGCACACCGATATCGAGCCGCTCGCCGTCGCAAAGATTCTCAAAGGCGTGGCCGAAGAGGAAGGCGCTGAGCTGATCCTGTGCGGCAAGCAGGCGATCGACAATGACATGAACGCCACGGGTCAGATGCTGTCTGCCCTGCTGGGTTGGGGTCAGGCCACCTTCGCATCTGAGGTCAAAATCGCCGATGGCGCTGCAACCGTGACCCGCGAAGTGGATGGCGGCCTGCAAACCATCGAGACCAAGCTGCCGGCTGTGATCTCGGTCGATCTGCGTCTCAACGAGCCGCGGTATGCCTCGCTGCCCAACATCATGAAGGCCAAGAAAAAGCCTCTCGATGAAAAGACACCGGCGGATTACGGCGTTGACGTGGCGCCCCGTCTTGAGGTGGTCAAGACCACTGAGCCCGAAGCCCGCGCTGCAGGCGTAAAGGTTGGCTCGGTCGAAGAGCTTGTTTCGAAACTGAAAGAAGAAGCGGGAGTTCTGTAATGGCTGTTCTGCTGATTGCCGAAATTTCCGGGGGCGAACTGGCCCTCGACGCAACTGCCAAGGCCCTGACCGCTGCGAAGGCCATGGGCGATGTCACTGTTCTGTGCGCCGCTGCCGGCTCCACTGGCGCGGCAGAAGCCGCTGCCAAACTGGACGGCGTGTCCAAGGTGCTGTGTGCCGATGATGATGCCTATGGGCACAATCTGGCAGAGCCGCTGGCTGACCTCGTTGTGTCCTTGGCTGGTGACTATGAGCACATCGTGGCGCCCGCAACGGCGTCCGCCAAGAACCTGCTGCCCCGCGTGGCGGCCCTGCTCGACGTCATGGTGATCTCTGACATCACGGCAGTTGTGGCTGGCGACACGTTCGAACGCCCGATCTACGCAGGTAACGCCCTGCAGACCGTAAAAACCGCCGATGCCAAGAAGGTGGTGTCCGTCCGCACCTCGACGTTCGAGGCGGCAGGCGAAGGCGGCTCGGCTCCGGTCGAAACGATTTCGGCGGCTGACAATTCGGGCCTGTCCGCATGGGTTGAAGACAAGGTTGCAGAAAGCGACCGCCCCGAACTGACATCGGCCGGCATTGTTGTTTCCGGTGGTCGTGGCCTCGGCTCCGAAGAGCAGTTCGCCATCATCGAAGGCTTGGCAGACAAGCTGGGCGGGGCCGTTGGCGCCTCCCGTGCGGCGGTCGATTCGGGCTATGCGCCCAACGATTGGCAGGTTGGTCAGACCGGCAAAGTGGTTGCACCGGAGCTCTATGTGGCTGTCGGCATCTCTGGTGCCATCCAGCACCTCGCGGGCATGAAGGACAGCAAGATCATCGTTGCCATCAACAAGGACGAAGAAGCACCGATCTTCCAGGTGGCGGATTATGGCCTTGTCGCGGACCTGTTCGACGCAGTTCCCGAGCTGATGGAAAAGCTCTGATCCAGAGCCACGTGCCAGCCAGCCTGGCCCGCTAGATATGAAAGGGGCCCGCAGCACATGCGGGCCCTTCTTTCTTTGGCTGATACGGCGGCAGATACGGCGGCAGACAAAGCGCAGCCGCTAGCCAGTCGCCAAGCCCCTAACCCATGGCAGGACGGCATCTGCAACCTGCTGGTGGACGTCTGACGGGTAGACATGCGCTGCAGCATGCCGGTCCATCTGGTTAAACATGCGGCCGCGCCCATCCGGGCTGCGTGATGCGGCACCCGGTGTGACCTCGATAATATCGGAAAAGCCAGAGCGGACATCCTCCAGCATGGCAGCCGTCACAAACAGCGGATCCGGACCAAGTGATCCCTCGGGCAGCTCTACCGGCGGGGCGGTATCTGCCAACCACAGACCCAGCACGGGGCGATCCAGACGCCGGAGCATATGACGCATGCGCACCACCCAGCAGCGTTGCAGTTCCGCAACAATGGTGGCGAACCGGCGCGCATCTTCTTGGGCCAACGTGCTCAGCATGTGACGGATGAAATGGAACTCTGAGAAATCCACATTCCGATAGATCGCGGCAAGCGTGCTGGACGCGCTCAGGAAACGGTCGTTGCGCAGGGGATGAACGGCAAAATACTTGTTGGTCAGGCAGGCTGCGCCAGAAATCTGCACGATGACAGCGTCTGCCTTGCGTGCCTGAGCCAGCAGGTGCGACGCCCCCAGATACAAATCAACGCTGGAGTTCACGCATCCCAGATTGATCACCGGTTTGCCACAGCCGCCCTCCAGCCGCTCCGGCCAGGGGAATTCAATGAACTTGCCAAAAGTCTCTGTGCTGCCGAGCGCCACGATCCCATTGGAGGGGATCTCTCGTTCTGGCCCCCGGAATACAGGCTTGGTGGTGCCATAGTGGCATGGTTGATAGTCAGGACCCCCGTCCCACAACGGCGCATATGACATGCCGCCCCCCTATAATTTTCTCACCCACAGCCAGCTATCGCACAAACCCCTTGCGCCTTTGCTAATATCGAAAGGTTTAGGCACTTGGCCGCAAGCGCGAGGTCTTGCGCCCGTAGGCCGCCGCCCCCTATGGTCCGCTGGAATGCGAAAGGAGCTGGTCGATGGAAATCAATGAGATCGGTGTGATCGGTGCCGGACAGATGGGCAACGGAATCGCCCATGTGTTGGCGTTGGCCGGCTACGAAGTCATTCTCAATGACATCCGTCAGGAAGCGCTGGACGGCGCGCTGGCTTCGATCCGCAAGAACATGGATCGGCAGGTGAGTCGCGGCAAAATCGATGCGCAGACAATGGATGCAGCAATAGGCCGGATCAGAACATCCCTCAAGCTGCGCGACGTCGGGCCGACCGATCTTGTGATCGAAGCCGCAACCGAACGCGAAACCGTCAAGCACGCGATTTTCGAGGATCTACTGCCCTTCCTGAAGCCGCACACGATCCTGACCTCCAACACCTCCTCGATCTCGATCACCCGACTGGCCAGCCGCACGGACAGGCCTGAGCGCTTCATGGGCTTTCACTTCATGAACCCCGTGCCCGTCATGCAATTGGTGGAATTGATCCGGGGCATCGCGACAGACGAGCCCACTTTTGCCTCCTGCAAAAGCGTTGTGGACCGCCTCGGCAAAACTGCTGCCACTGCCGAAGATTTCCCTGCCTTCATCGTGAACCGGATCCTGATGCCGATGATCAATGAGGCTGTGTATACGCTCTATGAGGGGGTCGGCTCCGTACGCTCGATCGACGAATCGATGAAGCTTGGTGCCAACCATCCGATGGGTCCGCTGGAACTTGCAGATTTCATCGGCTTGGACACCTGCCTCGCCATCATGAACGTGCTTCATGACGGGCTGGCGGATACCAAGTATCGGCCCTGTCCATTGCTGACCAAATACGTCGAGGCTGGCTGGCTCGGCCGCAAAACCCAGCGCGGCTTTTACGATTACAGGGGCGATGTGCCCGTGCCGACACGGTAAAGGCAGCGCAGGTATGGCCGCATCCCAAATGGTCTGACGCCTTCTCCCTGCTGCAATTCACGCGCGCAGGCACAGCCGCCCCGTTTGTGAAGCAGGGTCCCTGTGCCCAGACGGCGTAACCCTATCAGACCAAAAGAAAAAGAGGGGCACAGCGCCCCAGCCGTTCACTTAAAGTGTGCCAATTTGCGAACTTTAGGTGAACACTTGACGTTTTATTCAATCCGGCAGTATGTTAGCATCCTGCCCGGGTTAATTCGTGTGCCGGAGATATTTTCGGCAGACGACCATGAACACTAAGCCAGCAAAATCAACATATAGTATCCGTCCAAAAAGCCTACGTTTTCCAGAGGCTTGCGGAGATTTGCAGGTCAACGCTTGCCGCAACGCAACTTGTGAAGGCTTCGGTGTTGAAGCTTTGACCTGGGTCAAGCGGGGCAGACCAACGGC
>Ga0189289_10238_pt1 | contig 41548 bp, 39 predicted proteins | sample UW106minimetaG_FD_130313 | JGI IMG/M metagenome (GOLD analysis project Ga0189289, IMG submission 130313) | Marine microbial communities from the Costa Rica Dome - UW106 mini metaG | ecosystem: Environmental > Aquatic > Marine > Oceanic > Photic zone | place: Costa Rica: the Eastern Pacific...
AGTTCAGGAAAGAGATTGGAAAATATGTCGATGATAATGAACTAAAGCGTTTAGAACGTCTGGTGTATTTAAAAGATAATTAATTTAAAAAATGGTGAATTGTTTCTGCCATTTATATGATAAAAGTTTTAATTTAAGAGGTTGTTATGTCTTGTAGCAACCTCTTAATCATTGGGTTTGTATGGCCAGAGCCTAAAAGCTCGGCTGCTGGTAGTCGTATGCTTCAACTTATAGAACAATTTCAGCAGCAAGGATATCAGATTACTTTTGCTTGTGCAGCCAATACATCGTATAACACCCATGACCTTTCACAGTTAGGAATCCAAACTCAAGCTATTGTCTTAAATGATGATTCCTTTGATAGCTTTATAATAGCGCTTAATCCAGAGGTTGTACTCTTTGACCGTTTTATGATTGAGGAGCAATATGGTTGGCGTGTTGCAGAACACTTACCAGACGCGTTACGTATCTTAGATACCGAGGACTTTCACGGTCTACGAAAAGCAAGGCAAAAAGCTTTAAAAGAGGATGTAGCTATGACTATGACTTATCTGCAGAATGATACCACTAAGCGCGAAATTGCAAGCATTTACCGTTCCGATTTAAGCATCATGATTTCTGAAGTCGAAATAGAAATTCTTACAACGTATTTCAATATCGACGAGAGTCTTTTATGTTATCTGCCTTTTTTACTTGATCCTATTACTGAGAATGCTATTGAAAGTACACCAACATTTAATGAGCGAAATCATTTTATTACCATCGGTAACTTTTTACATGCACCAAACTATGATGCGGTTGAACACCTCAAAAAAGACATTTGGCCTGTAATTCGCAAAAGCTTACCAAAGGCAGAACTACATATTTATGGGGCTTATCCTTCACAACGGGTTATGCAATTACATAAACCATCTGAAGGCTTTTTTATAAGAGGTTTTGCTGCAGATGTTAATGAGGTAATGCAACAGGCTCGTGTTTGCTTGGCACCTTTACGATTTGGTGCTGGATTAAAAGGAAAGTTAATAGATGCCATGCACAATGGTACACCATGTGTAATGTCATCGATTGCAGCAGAAGGCATGTTTAGTCATGAAGCACCCAATGGATTCATTGAAGATGATGTAATGGCATTTTCTAAAAAGGCTGTGGCGTTATTTACAGATGAAGACACTTGGCAGCAAAAGCAACAAGTGGGGGTTAAAGTTATTAATCAACGCTTTGATAAATCCAATTTTATGAATGGCTTCTTAGAGCGCATTCAAACGTTGCGCGAGCAACTTACGGAACATCGTCAAAGTAACTTTATTGGTAATATTTTGCAACATCAAACCTTACAAAGCACAAAATACTTAAGCAAGTGGATTGAAGCCAAGAATAATTTAGATTAAGCTAATTGGTGTTAATCATAGAAGTGAATCTTATGTCTTTTGATGAGCTTCCAATGAGAAGCGCGTAATCTCCTTTTTCCAACACCCATTTAGAATCTTTCTCAGACCAATAACGCAATTCTGTTATTGGGACATTAAATATAATTGTAGTTGATTCGTCTGGATTTAATAAGGTGGTTTTCTTAAATTGCTTTAATTCCTTTATTGGTCGGTCGATTGTACTATTAGTTTTCGAGCTATATAATTGAATTACCTCTTTACCTGGTTTGTCTCCTACATTTTTAACATTCACTTCGATAGTTAACGTATCGTTCTCGTGGTTGACAATCACATCATTATATTGAAATTCTGTGTAACTCAGACCATAACCAAAAGGATAAGATACCTCGGTGTTCGATTTCTCAAAATGTCTATAACCTACATAGATGTCCTCTTCATAATTTGTAAAATCTTTATTTTTAATTTTTTCTTCAATTGGTTTTGTTTTCTCAGCAGAGAATAAATCCAAGATATTGATCGGGTCACCGTCTAATGGAAAATTGGCATTTGAAGCATGGTCATTCAAATTAACAGGAAATGTCATTGGTAATTTTCCGCTTGGATTGATGGTTCCTTTCAAAATGTCAACTACAGAATTACCGCCTTCTTGACCTCCTTGCCAAGCTAATAAAATGGCATCAGGTTGTGATTTCCATGAAGCGGTTTCAATAACACCTCCTACATTTAACACTACAATCACTTTTTTGTTTTCGGCATGGAAGGCTTCACATGTTTTTTTAATCATATTTTGTTCAATATCAGACAATAAAAAATCGTCTGTTTCTACGCGATCACCACCTTCACCGCTATTTCTACCGATAGTAATTATTCCCATGTTAGTTGTTGAAACTATTGTTTTCAGCATATCTGCACTATAACTAATATGTGGAGGATTGAATGGCGCAAACATAGCATTAAAACCTTCTGGCTTTTTAAAAGCCTCTTCATTATTTGCTTTATGATTTTCATAAATTTCTTTAGCTGATTCGTTTATTTCAAATCCCGCATTTTTCAGTCCTTCTTCCAGAGAAACAGTATATGCCTCATTCACATCTCCAGAACCAGTCCCTCCAGCGATAAAATCGTAAGAATATAGACCAAGTAATGCTATGTTTAGATCTTGATGTATTGGGAGGGTATTTTCGTTTTTAAGTAATACCATTCCTTCTGCAGCTGATTGTCGTGTTATCTTAGCATGAGCATTTAGGTCGGGATTATTGCTATATTTATAATTCTGCATCTTATTTGACCTCATAATCAATCTCAAAATTCTTCTTACCGCAATATCAATTTGTGTTTTAGTAAGTGTTAGATCTTCATATGCAGCTTTTAGTGCTGTCCATTGCAGGTTGGTTCCAGGTTCTAAAAGGTCATTACCAGCTGCAATCATTGCTGCTGGATTATTTCCTCCAAACCAATCGGACATAACTAAACCTTCAAAATTCCATTCGTCTCTCAAAATATCGGTGAGTAATACTTTACTTTCAGAAGTGTAAACACCATTTACTTTATTATATGATGACATAATTGTTGAAGGTTGTGACTCTTTAATAATAATTTCAAAGCCTTTTAAGTATATCTCGCGCATTGCTCTATCTGATACGATTACATCATTGAAATTTCGATTGGTTTCTTGATTGTTTGCTACAAAATGTTTTACAGAAGTCCCAATACCTTGAGATTCAATGCCATTTACCATCGCAGCGCCAATATATCCTGTTAATATTGGGTCTTCAGAATAATATTCAAAATTACGACCGCAAAGAGGATGTCTGTGAATGTTTGCTCCAGGCCCTAAAATAACATCAATGCCATATGCTTTTGCTTCAGTACCCATTGCAGTACCGACGTCATAAACTAAATCAGTGTTCCATGTAGAAGATAAAAGCGTACCAATAGGAAAAGCCGTACAATAATAACTTCGGTCTTCTCCTTTTCGTTTTGGCTCAATCCGCAAACCTGCAGGACCATCAGACAGGTATAAGGTTGGGAGTCCTAAGCGTGGAGTTGGAACGATAGTTCCAACAGCACCAACGACCTTGGAGTCTCCTTTACCTATAGCAGAGGCAATTCCAGATCCTTTAAGTAAATGGATTTTTTCGTCTAAGGTCATTCTTTCTAATACATCATCAATACGCACATTTATTGACCTTCTGCCATCTTCATAAACGTCAAGTTTATTGTTGCCATTTCTGTCTAAAAATGAATATCCATCACTAGTTATTTCGGGTATATCCGTTTTTTCTTCATAGCCATCTTCAAAATCTAAAAAAGTTGAATTAATATACCACCAAATACCTATGCCAGCAAAGATTATTATACCAATCAGTATACTTAAAAATTTCAGGGTTTTTTTCAGTGTTTTATTCATTTTGTTATTAATTGTGACATAAAGACACAAATATATAAATATATTTTCATTGTGGCGCATTGTCACGTATTATTCTATTTTTGCATTATGGATATTTCAGAATTTGTAAAAAATGGTGATCAGTATTTTTTACCAAATCTTTCAATTGATTTAGTAATTATTGGTTATTCTGATGCCAAACTAAAATGCCTGTTATTGAAAATTGGTAAGAAATGGCTATTGCCTGGCGGTTATGTGCAAAGAAATGAATCTGTCGAAGATGCAGCTCAACGAATTCTAAAAAGTAGAGCAGGACTCGAAGATACCTTTTTGAAATTTCTGGCAGTTTTTGGTAGTGAAGATCGACAGTTTAAAAGTTTTTTGGAACAATTCGCGATAAATGAGCACATTCATTTAGATCAAAAGTCGTGGTTAACTGATCGCTTTGTCTCTTTAACATACTACGCTTTAGTTAATTATGAAGAAATTTTCCCGACAACTGGCGATTTTGATGAAGCATTTGGATGGTTCGATTTTAAGAATTTGCCCGAAATGTGGATGGATCATAATACTATTGTTAATACTGCTCGAATACAACTAATCACTGACATTCAGCATGAGTATCATGCTCATAATTTATTATCAGAATCGTTTACCATGCCAGAACTTCATAAATTATATGAAACAATTCTAGGAGATAGAATTGATAGAAGTCGATTTCAGAAAAAGATGCTAAGCACAGGGTTATACAAGCGTTTACCTAAATTAAATAAAAATACTCCTGGCCGAAAGCCCTATCAATATCGAGCTAAAAAATAGACATTAGTGAAAACATTCTTTAGAATAATTTTTTAGTAGTTCTAATCTCTAAAAATAATCAAATTTAAACCTCGTGTTTTAAGATTTTCTTAAACTGTTTGTCTATTCTTATTATGTAAAGTATATTTTTCATTAGGTAAAAATAATTTGACTTTATATAAAATATATTTGTCAATTAAGAAAACTGAAAGTTATATGCAAAAATAGCAACGTGCGTTGCAAAAACTAATCAACTTTAGATTACTACGTCAGTTTATGACCATGGGACTTGTATTAGCCTTATCATCAATTGTATTAATGTTTTTTAGAGCTACTTTATTTGGAGAGGCGTCTTTACTTATGAGAGATACCCTTCAGCGTGCCTTATTAGTTGGTATGCTTATTATGTCCATAACCAGAGACCGTGAAGAAGATGAGATGACCATTCAATTTAGAATGCAATCCTACGGCTGGGCCTTTGTTATGGGTGTGATTTACGCGTTAATCATGCCCTTTGTTGAATTTGGTGTTTCTATTGTGGTGAACGGTGATGGTGAAGCCTTTAAAAGCCTCGGTGATTTCCAGATGCTGTTGTTTATGCTCATGGTACAGCTTATGTGTTATCATGTTTTAAAACGCTATAGATAATGGAAAATACCATAAAAGTAGAACGCGCCATTTTAAGTTTAACGCAAGGCGATTTGGCTAAAAAAATTGGTGTATCCAGACAAACCATTAATTCTATTGAAGCGAATCGTTACGTCCCTTCTACAGTTTTGGCCTTAAAACTCTCAAAGGTTTTTAATAAACCAGTTAATGACTTTTTTAAACTTAGTGCAGATGATTAGTGTAATCCTCATTGCAATTTAATTGGTGTTGCTTCTACTAGTTGCCTTATTAGCCTAGAACATTTAATAAATCTTTCATGCCTGCAGTTGCGGTTTTAGCGATGACATTAATGTTATGGCTGTTACCTAAAGCAGGTTTAGGATCGATATAATAAATTGGTGTATCAGGTTGCACAAAGTTGATAAGGCTGGCGGCAGGATAAACCTGCATACTGGTGCCAATAATCACCAAGACATCTGCAGCATAACAGATTTTAATGGCTGTATCTATCATAGGGACGTCTTCACCAAACCAAACAATGTGAGGGCGCAGTTGATGGCCTTTTGGACATACATCTCCTAAGTTAATATCTTTCGTCCAAAATCGAACATCACTTGGGTTTCCTGTACTTCGTATTTTAAGTAATTCGCCGTGCAGATGTACCACGTCTGTGCTTCCTGCGCGTTCGTGTAAATCGTCTACATTCTGAGTAATAACCGTCACCTTAAATCGAGATTCTAGAGCGGCAATATCTTTATGTGCTTGGTTGGGTTCTACTTCTTTAAGTTGGCGTCGACGTTGGTTGTAAAACTCAAGTACCAATTCTGGGTTTTCACGAAAACCTTGAGGTGATGCCACTTGCATAACGTCATGACCTTCCCACAGTCCATCGTGATCTCTAAAAGTTTTTACACCACTTTCGGCACTCATACCAGCACCTGTTAGTACAACAATATGTTTCATAGTTTAAAAATAGAAAATTTAATCACATTATGTATTTTTGAGTTATGGCAGATTTACAGCTTTTAGAGCACCTAGAATCGTATCTTACTGATAACCGTCGTCAGCGCTTCCAAAAAGTTTTAGCAGAGCGTACCAAACATTTTACTGTGGCTACAGAAGATGTATATCAGTTGCATAATACCAGTGCAGTCATTCGCTCTTGTGATGTCTTTGGTGTCCAGGAGGTGAATATTGTTGAAGAGGTAAACTCTAAACGGATTGATCGTGAGATTGCTATGGGAGCGCAAAAATGGGTAGACCTTAACCGCTACAACACTACCAAATCATGTATTCAAGATTTACATAACCAAGGCTATCAGATTGTGGCTACAAGTCCGCATGTCGAAAACTGCGACCTCATTGATTTTGATATCTCTAAAAAGTCTTGCTTTTTCTTTGGTCGTGAAACAGAAGGCTTATCACATCAAGTCATTGATGGTGCAGATTGCTTCCTTAAGATTCCTATGGTTGGCTTTACCGAAAGCCTTAATATTTCAGTTTCAGCGGCTATTATTTTGCAGTACGTAACTTCCAAGTTGCGTAAGTCAAATATTAACTGGAGATTAACCGAAATTGAACGCGTCGAAAAGCGTTTTGATTGGATCAAAAAGACCATAAAAAATTACGACGCTATTGTTGAGCGTTATTACGCATCCAACTAACTTTTATAACTTCAAAGGACAAACTAAAATCAAAATATCATGATTTTAGTACTCTAAGTCTGGTTTGATCTTTCGGCCGTTATTGTGCTTTTAGCATTAATAGCCTTATAATAGGGGTCTTTAAGGATAGGGAAGGAAATCGCGTCTTACAAGAATCAATACATTAAGCTTTCCCTTTCTTATTTTTCTTTTTCTTACGCTCTTTACTGCGCTGAATCACCTTGTATTCTTCGTAGCACTCACTAATGGCATCTAAAATCTGTAAGTCATTAGCAGTATTGATAAAGTCTTTTGAATAGTTACACTGATTTACAATTTCATCCAAATCGTATTTGGTAACTTGTAATAATACCATTAACATTTCACGATCAAAACGCTTCGCTAATTGATTTCGGATTTCATCATCCTCCTTAATCTTTTTGAGTTTGTGCATCTCATTGGGTTTTCGCCCAAACATATTATATAGGAAATCGGCAGGATTAAAAATAGCGCCTAAGACTTTCGTAGCAATATTAGGTTTTCCACCTTCATAGGCTTTACCATAAAGACCAGAAATTCGATATTGATTGTTGGTGCGAATAGGCACTTGCTTCATGTCCACTTCAAGATAACCAGTTAATTCTAAGGATTTTACGGTTACTTCTTCAAGGGCTAACGCTAACTCAGTCATAATGATTTCTGTATTACCAAACTTTAACCAGTCATTGGTTACACGAACTTTAATGGACTTATAACCTACATAAGACAAATGTAATGTATCGTTGACATTTGCTTTAATTTCAAACTCACCATTGGGATCTGTTGCCACTCCTACCACTTGGTTAATGTTAACAATGTTAACATCACTTAATGGTCCTTGAGTTGTAGAACTTGTAATGGTACCCTTAACCATTTCTGGCAGTTTGGTGGCTGTACTGTCCTGACTATAGCTAAAAACCGCAGTAAAACATAAGAATATTAATAATACGTATCTCATTAATAGTTATTCTCTGTAAAGGTACTAAACAAAACGTATTTTGTAAGTCCTCGATATAGATTTGACTAAATATTAACACCTAGGGTTCAAATTCTGCGTTAAGATGTTTTAGCGACGTCTCGAGCGTCGTGGTCTATCCGATGGAGATTTAGAACGTCTTGGTTTAGGACTATCCGAGCGTCTACCACGGCGATCACCTTTAGATTCTAAAGTATTGCTTCTACGAGAACGACGTTCTCCTCTTGGTTTGTCATCACGTCTGCGACCATCACGTTTTCTGTCGCGTCGTTTTCCACCACCACGTTTACCTCCTTTGTTTTCTGTGATTTCTACATTTACAAAACGACCATTGTGTTTGAAGTCGGTAAAGAAGGCCAATACTTTCTCTTCTATCGCCTTTTCAGTGTTGAAGAATGAAAAACTGTCCTTAACATCTACTTTAAACACATCATCACGGCCTAACTCTAAGATCTCTTTAAGGAAGTCCTTTAGTTTCATCCAATCGTAACCATCTTTACGACCAACGTTGATAAAGTAACGGGTTTCATCACCTGAACGGCTTTTACCACCAGAGTCACCAGGCTCAGTTACAGCAAGATCTTTAGCCCCTTTGTAATAATTGAAGAAACGTGTAAACTCTACGGAGAAGAATTTCTTGATGAGCTCATCTTTGTCGGTATCTTCAAAAAGCGCATTGATACTGTTGAGGTAGGTATCAATTTCGTGACTTACTTCGGTATTATTGACTTTATTAGCTAAGCTCATAAGTTGTACTTCACAGATTTCCATTCCAGACGGAATGTCCTTCTTTTGAAATTCCTTTTTAATGATGCGCTCTATACTTTTAATTTTGCGTACTTCACTCTTAGCTACAATTACCATAGAGACACCAGTTTTACCAGCGCGACCAGTGCGACCAGAACGGTGGGTGTAAGTTTCTATCTCATCTGGTAATTGGTAGTTAATTACATGTGTAATATCGTCTACATCAATACCACGAGCAGCAACATCAGTAGCGACTAACATTTGTATTTGCTTATTTCTAAAAGATTTCATGACCAAATCACGCTGATTTTGACTTAAATCACCGTGTAAGGCTCCAGCCGAATACCCATCTTCAACCAATTTTTCGGCCACACGCTGTGTATCGCGTTTGGTACGGCAAAAGATTACTGAAAAGATATCTGGATTGGCATCCGCCAAACGTTTTAAGGCTAAATAACGATCTCTACCATTTACTAAATAGTACTCGTGAGATACCTGACTAGTACTTTCATTTTTGTTACCAACTGTAATTTCAATAGGATCGTACATGAATTTTTTAGCAATGGATGCTACTTCTCGAGGCATCGTTGCAGAGAATAACCAAGTGCTTTTATCCATTGGAGTATGCGATAAAATATCAGTAATGTCTTCATAAAAACCCATATTAAGCATCTCATCGGCTTCATCTAAAACACTGTATTGAATCTTAGATATATCCACCAATTTGCGGCTTATCATATCCTTCATACGACCTGGTGTCGCCACAATAATTTGGGCCCCACGTTTTACTTGTTTGGCTTGCTCTGTAATACTAGCACCACCATAAATAGCCACTACGTTTAAGCCATTACAGTATTTCCCATAAAGTTTTAACTCATTAGTAATCTGTAAGCAAAGCTCACGCGTAGGCGAGAGGATTAAGCCTTGCGTGGTGCGGCTGTTGATGTCAATTTTTTGCAGCATTGGAAATCCGAAGGCTGCGGTTTTACCTGTACCTGTTTGCGCCAGTGCTACAAGGTCACGTTCTTCTTCTAACAAAACAGGAATGGCTTTTTGCTGAACTTCACTAGGTTGTGTAAACCCTAGATCATTAATAGCGTTAATAAGGTCCGTATTAAGACCTAATGCTTGGAATGTACTCATTGTTACCTTTAGTATGTTGTTATGTCGTGTTACGTTAGAAGTGTTGCGACAAACATTAACCTATACTTCTGGTAACACACCTCACCCTGAGGTTTCTGCGCGCAAAGATAGACTTTTAATTGGATTAGAAGATTTTAGCGTAATTAATTATCAATTAAGTTGGTATAGGTTATTTTATCAAAGCCATATTTAAAATCGGGTAAGGTGTATAAGCAGCATCTTATTCAGAACCCGCTAATACGTCAAAACCAAAATGGTTATAAAATCCAACAGCTTCTTCATTTTATTCGTTAACATCAACTTTGGTAATATTTAGGTTTTTAATAGCGCAGATAAGCAATGATTTACCAATACCTTTTGGTGAATTGTACACTTTGTCTTTGTCAATGGTGAGTTGTATGTTTCAAATTTTAATTATAGAAGGTGTTAAAGACAGGCTTTCTTTTTTGAATCAAATCATCAATGCAATTCCATAGTTCAATTCTTTTTTTTAGCGATTGTTTTGCAATTACTAAAACTTCTTCCCATTTTTGGGCGTCATCTTGACATAATTCCGAAATCAATTCTAGGGATAAAGGTCCATGTTCATCCCCATCTAGTTCGATGTGCCTTTCTAAATAATATTTTAACTTACTGTATGAATGGTTTTCTGAATCAGCATTTTTTAGTATTTCTATAAACATTTCAGGTATAACATCTTCACGTCCAAATGTAAAAGCAGAAGCTATTAGATGCGTTTTTTGCGATTCAATAATTGAAAAAGTAAATTTTACAAAATCTGACACTCTTTGATCGATATCTAATTCATTCAACGAATATTCAATTGAATGACCAAGTCTAATATTTTGAATAAAAGTCTCAATTTCATAAGTATCCACTTTTGCCTGTTTCATTGCATCAATATACATTTCAAAATGACTCTTAGGCTCTCCGAGTTCGTTAATGTCACTTTCTTCATCATGCACAATTTCGTTAATAAACCTCGATAAAGTTTGATTTTTTGCAGGAATCCAGGGAATTTTTACCGTTGTTAATTCAAGCTGTAAAGCTTTTAACAAAGACATGAAATCCCAAACAGCAAATACATGATTTGCCATAAAAATTTTTATGTCATTGATGTCTTTTAATGAACTGTAAACATTATGATTTTGCAGATCATTTCTTAACTCGCTTAGTTCATTTTCTATTTTTTGTATCCTTTGCATGAAAAAATGGAACTTTATTACCTTGAATTTTTACAAAAATAAATCATAATATTATGTGCGCATAATATCTCTATAAGATTTTTTTGAATCGTAATAGAGGCTATTTTTATTTCTTGGGGTTATGCTTGTATGGAATGGTCTTGTATAACTGTCAGTTACGGTTAAATACGCGTTAATTTTTGGTTAAGCACTGGAGTTTGCAATTCCGAGTGGATTTGGACTTAGTTGAATCTGGTGCGTTCTTGATTGTATATTTCTGACAGTCCTTTTATTCTATCCATAAGTTCCCAATTGAATATGTTTTTGCTTTTCCGGCTATGATTACTCTTTTGTTTTTATGCTCACATTTTAAATGTCCAACTCTATCAGAGATTTGTATTGCATTCAGCTCTTTTTTTCCAAGCTTTTGTGACCATAATGGAATTAAAGAGCAATGTGCAGAACCAGTTACTGGGTCTTCTAAAATTGATGCTTTTGGTGTAAAGAATCTTGAAACAAAATCGCTTTTGTCACCTTTTGCTGTAACGATTACTCCTCCTTGGTTAAGATTTATTTGGTCAAATACATGTCTATTTATTTTGATGTTTTTTATGTCTTGTTCAGTATCATATACCAATAGATAATCTCTAGATTTGTAGACTTCTTTGGGCTGTATATTTAAAGATTCTTTTAGGATATCTGGTAGTACTGTATTTTTTGGTATACGCGAAGGAAAATCTAAAAAGTAATAATCATTTTTTGTAACAACGGTTAAATTGCCGCTTAATGTATTAAATACAATTTCTTCTTTAGGATAATTTAGAATTGATTTAAGGCAATGAGCTGTTGCAAGCGTTGCATGTCCGCATAAATCCATTTCCATTTCAGGTGTAAACCAACGTAAGTGTATGTTGCCAGCTTTGTTAATAAAAAAAGCAGTTTCAGCAACGGCATTTTCTTTTGTGATATTCAAAAGGATATCATTAGGTAACCAATCGTTTAGTGGTACAACGCAGGCCGGATTTCCTCCAAAAGTCTTGTCTGTAAAAGCATCTATCTGATATAAATCTAACTTCATTTTTATCAGTTTGTTTAAATTACCGTCAATATAGGACCGTATAAAGTCTTTTAATTGGATTTATAGTCTTTTGTATCTAAGTTACGCATAAAAACTAAATTTAAGAGGGTAAGTCTAAATGGACATAGCTTTTAACTTAGTGATTTTTTGGAACACATCGTAAGACAATAATGAGTTCACTTTTAGGTGAATTTTATAGCATTAGCTAGTAGAGATAAAGTAGTCGATTTTAGGTTTTAAACCTTATTAAATTATCATGATCTTTGAGCGAGCTAAAACCTTTAAATTTAGTCTATCTTACCTACGTTGAATAGGTGTTTTTATGTACTTTGAATTTATTGCTAACACCATCCAAAGTTGGGATAGCTTTTGTAGCTACGAGATGATTTTAAATTTTTAAAAATTACAAATTCATTTGACCATTGAATCTAATTACTTTCATTTGTCTTTCATTGATTTGGATAAGTTAGAGATTATTAGTGAATAGTTACTGCAGAAATAAAAAAACCAACTAACTATACCAATCATCTTTGCCCCATCTTCGAGAAGATATGGATTTATATTTGGTATGTGTATTAAATCTAATCCAATTGAGATGGCAAAGAACAGTAAAGCTGTTGCAAGTATAGTATAATCTGTTTTTATTATGACCGGGTAATATTTTACAAGCAAAAAAATTAGTAATATACCATAGGTAATAAAGACACCTTTTTCTGGAATGCCAAAAATACCCGGAAATACACTTTCATGTAATAAAAACATATCATCAAAACAAAGAAGTAATGATAATAGACCTGATAAAAAAAGAAATTTTTGAAACATAGGATTACCTTGATTTTTTTTATTCAGATGAGAACTAAAAATACAAAGTGTTGCTGATGCAATCCAGAACATAAAGCCCACTTGTGAGAAAAAACCAATGTACAATGGAACATTGGCTGAAGTTGTAATATCCCTAGTCATTGAGCCAATGGGAATACCTTTCCATTTATTAAGTAATATAACACAGCTAATAAAAAATATTGAAATACTAAATATTTTTAAGAATGTCGCTTTTTTTGATTTCAATTGATAAAATATATTCATACGTTATTTTTAAGGTTTCAAAATAGATGTTTCTTAGCATGCGCCCAACGGCTAGACAGGTAAGGCGAGTTACGTTATTTATTTTTTAATTAATATGGGCAATAGTAGCCTTTAGACGTTATTCGTTTGACCCGTTGTTAGTGGCAATAAAGCAAAAGGGAGTCCTGAGTATTCGGGACGGTTTTCTAGTGCGAAGTATTACCTCTACCGTATGAATAACAGCAATTTCTGTTATTTCTAAATTACACATGTTTTTTCTTGCTCGTTATAATGGGTATCCATCAAATATAGCATAAATATGCTTGCTTTAATATGATATAGAAGTGAATACGTTGCCTTTTAACTCCACCTATTGTTTAGGGCCGATAAGGCCCGAATTTGCTTTTAAAGGGTTGAGGGAAGCTATAGACTTGAAATTCTAGTTCAAACTAATCTTTCTTTATAAAAGGGAAACTCAATATGACAGAAAAATAACTTGCCTTATTTTTAGCCGAACTAAAGTTAGAGGAAAATATATCTTGCGTTCCGAAATAATAGCGCGCATGAATATGCATATCTTTATTTCCATTATAATTTTTAAAAATGAAGGCGATATCTGCAATAAAACCAAAATCACTAGATTTTGTATTGTAATCAAAATTTTCAGTAAATTCACCTTGTTCCCCTAGATAGACCATTTCACTACTTTTTAAAAATGAAAATTGTGGTCCTATACTATATTTAAAATTCCCTTTTTTATTTAAATATGAAAATAATATAGGCACATCATAATAATTCATATTTAACTCTGTAGCAACATTGTTGAAATTTTCATTTAAAGATGGAGAAGGAGATTTAAGTGATAAGTTATTAAATTTGATATTTCTGTTACCTAGAAAAAAAATACCTGGACTTATATAGAATCTTTCAGACAACTTTATGTTTCCAGAGATTCCAAAATTAATTCCTAAACGGGTTCTGTCAAAATTTTCTAAACTTGAATAATGTGTGAAATTACCGCCTATTTCCATACTTAAATGAAAGTTCTCAGAAGCAACTTTATCTCCAAATATAAAAGCCATTATCGCAGCTTGTCCATTCACTAAATTTAAGCTCATCATTAGAAAACCTAATAAAAAAGAGTACTTGTTTATCATGATTTTGATTTGTTTAAATTCCGAATCTATATTGTAATCCTGTTAGTATAAATTTCTGAGATCCAGAAATTCCGTATTCTCCCCTAAACATTAAGTGTTTATTTAATTGTAAATTAAATCCAAACTGAACAGTACGCGTTTGAATCATTTCTTTTTTAATAAAATAATTTATTGAATTAGAAAATGCACCACTTTCATTTACTCTTGTTTGAATCTCTTTTAAAGTTAAATTCTGTGCTTCTAATTTTATAATTTCTCCCGCATCTGTAACAGGGTTTAAATTTGCTATTGCTTGATTGTTTTCTGCAATTCGAGCATCTATTTTATCGTTAAAGATACTATCTATATTTGGAAAAACTTCATTAAACTGTATCGAGCCGCTACTCCCTTTCGCTCCGACGAAATCTCTGTTCATGATGCCTACATAAGCCGCTAAAAATAAGTCAGGATTTTTTGTTGACAAGTCGAACTTATACCCCAATCTAGCCGATAAATTTAAAACTCCCACTTGATTGTCTAAAAGTTCTGTATCAGTGGCCGAATAATTTATATCCGTACTCAAAAAATAGTTTTGATATCCAAAAACCAGCGTGGTTCCAACGCCGTAAGCTATTGCATCAAAATCGACTGTAGCCCCAAATTCTGGCAATTGTAATATAATATTCCCTACACCATCTTTCCAAGTAGGTTGTAATCTTACGCTTGTCTCCCCTTGAATTTTGGAAAACAACCCATACACATTCATAAAAGGAAAAATCCATGCGTCTGCTCTGTAATTGAGTCCACTTGAAGTAGCGGATACTTCTGTAAAATTGAGCGTTTCTATATTAATGATGTCAGATAGGTCATAATCCCCAATATTAAGAGTAAATTCACTAATTTTCATATCAATATAAGCGTACACATAATTCATATTGAACCCCAAAGGAAGTTGTAACTGATCTCCATATCCTTTATTATAGGCCTTTTGTCCCCAAATAGGAAGTTTGTACGGATATACTTTATCAGGGATTGAATCTCTTAGCATGTCACTTTGTCCAAAGGATATAAAGTATACCAAAAGCATAAAAACCAAGATATTTGCTCTTTTTGTAATCAATATTTTAAGCATAATTTTTTTATTAAAACTTAATTGCCTTTTCAATTTACAAATATTTATGCTATTGATATTGAACCTTATAATGGTTTTATCGGTCAGGTGGTTAAGGCGAGTTGTGCTATTTATTAATAAATATTAGTAATAGTAGCCTTTAGGCGTATTCCCTTTACCTTATGATAGTGGCAGTGCCGGTAGTTTCTTATAAAGTTAATTGTTCTATGCAAAATCGTAGCTCATTGCATACGAATATCAGTCGAACGCTCTGGCTGTTAGCGGTAATAGAGAAAGGCAAAGCGCGGTCTGTGATCTGGGTGACTTTCTAATGCCTTTGGGTATAGCCAAGCGATGATGCACAAATCTTAAGGAGCAGGAATTGGAGCTCTAACCACAATGTAGCAACTAGAGTTCACTTTTAGGTGAATTTAATATCATTAGCTCATATACAAAGTAGTCAGTTGTGGGGTTCAACCTGATTAAATTAAAATGATGATTGCACGAGATAAAATCCTTAAATTATGAATGTTTTAATTAATTTGAGTAAATATTTTTGTGCGCTTTCAATTTAATACGTGCGCCATGTATAACTAGGTGGCTTTTGTAGCTACGAGATGTTTTAAATTTTTTGAAAATTATAAAATTCATTTACCAATTGAATCTAACTACTTTCATTTGTCTTTCATTGATTTGGATAAGTCAGAGATTATTAGTGAATAGTTACTATAGAAAAAAATCAACTTACGATACCAATCATCTTTCCCCCATCTTCGAGAAGAAAGGGGTTTATTTTTGGTGTGTGTTAAATCTAACCCAATTGAAGTGACAAATTCTATTGAAATACGATATAGTATCAACCGCAATGAAGCTATACACTTTGTAAGCAAAAGGTTTTAAAACCCTTTTAAAATAGTAAGCTTCCCGTGGTTCTCAACTAAAAGGTGATTGTATCTCTTTTTTATTTCTGTATGAACATGTTTGTTGTCCTCTATAAAATAGACTGCGCCTTTGTTCAAATGTGGTAATACACTTTCCAATGTGGTTAAAATGCTTTCATTTGAATGCAACCCATCATCAATACAAATGTCAATTTTTTTACTACTAAGAATTAGATCGAGATATGAGTCTTGCTTTTCAAGCTGATCGTACTCATGAAGAATAGGTTTGTTATTTGTAAATGCTCCAAGTTTGATTAATGAATCCATATTATTTTTAATATGACTTAAGTCAATATCAAAACCATATATTAATGCATTAGGAAAGAGATCACACCAAATTGCTAAGCCTACACCTTGCAAGATTCCAAATTCAGCAATTAATATTTCGCGATCTTTTGGGAATTCAGATAAATATTCGGCATATTTTTTTGCGTAACCATGATGCTTAGGAGACATCCTGTCACCACCTATCATTCCACCTTCTGCAATTTCTTCAGCAGACCTGTGGTCGTGTTTAGATACCTTATTTCTTTTTATATTCTTGTGGTAGCCTCCGTATTTTTTTTCAGTTTGTACTAACCATTTTGAAGAACCCAATTTAGGTTCTGTTTTTCGGAACAAATTCATTATTGTCTATGAGGTTTCATTTTTGCTAACGAGTTTATGTCAACGAATATAGTGTTTTATTTATGCTATTGATAGGGTAAACCAAGTTTTGACATTGTCTTACCCCATGTTTAAAATTACAAAAGACCAAGTGAAATCCTATTCGTATCCTTATCTAATTTTAAGAGGGGTTATTTAAAAAGGCAATCAATTTTTGTACAGCTTTACCACGATGACCAATCTTGTTCTTGTCTTCTAAGGATATTTGTGCAAAGGTATTCTCGTGGCCTTCTGCTTTAAATATGGGATCGTAACCAAAACCATCTGAACCTTGCCGTGCTGTAGTTATTTCTCCTCGGCAAATACCTGTAAACTCATAGTAGTCTCCATTGAGGTGTAATGCAATGACCGTTTTAAACTGCGCAGTACGAGATGGTTTATCTTCCAAGGCTTTTAAGAGCTTGGTCATATTGGCATTAGCATTACGCTCAGGTCCTGCATAATAGGCAGTGTCTACTCCTGGCGCACCATTCAGAGCATCGACCTCCAAACCTGTATCGTCTGCAAAACAGTCGTAACCATAATGAGTTTTTATATAGTCAGCTTTTTGCTTGGCATTACCTTCTATGGTTCCTGTGGTTTCAGGAATCTCTTCGGTGCAATTGATGTCCTTTAAGTTCAGCAGTTTAATATGTGCAGGGACAAGGGCTTGTACTTCTTTAACTTTATTTTGATTGTTGGTGGCAAAAACAAGTTGCATCATTGGACTAAATTAGGGTTTAAAAATAGAACATCTCAGTTGCTTATAAAAATGCTAACTTTGAGAAGTAATTGGTTGTTAGCATGCGTATTTTTATTTTCTTTTTAGTCGTATCCCTCTATTCGTTTTCCCAAACCACCGTAGAAAAGGTTAATGACACATGGCAAATGATGGTTAATGGTGTTCCATATAATATTAAAGGGGCAACCTTTGGTTTTGATAAAGACACCGCCAACTACGATACTTATTTTAAGGATTTAAAGTTTTTGGGTGTTAACACCATTAGAACTTGGGCTACTGGCGACAATACTCCAGCCTTATTGGATGCGGCACAACGTCACGATATTAAGGTTATGATGGGTATTTGGATGCGTCATGGTCGTCCTGGTATGGAAGACGATGATAGCTTTGATTACCTTACCGATAAAGAAGGTATGGAAGCCATGTATAATGGTGCTGTAAACACGGTTGAAACTTATAAAAATCATCCTGCGGTTCTCACTTGGGGCATAGGTAATGAGGTGTATCTAAATATGGCTACCGACGAAGAGAAATTAGCCTATTCCAAATTATTAGAACGCATTTGTGCACAAATTAAAACTCTAGACCATAACCATCCAATAACCTCAGTAGAGGCTTGGACTTTTGGCTTAGATTGGTGGGAAGAATACGTGCCTTCTTTAGATATTTATGGCCTTAACAGCTATGGTCGCGGTGCTGGATTTTTGCAGGGAGAACTCAATAAACGTAGTATTGATAAGCCGTATATTCTTACCGAATTTGGGGTTACTGGAGAATGGGACGTACAAGACGATAGTAATGGTGTGAAACAAGAGCCTACAGATCAGGAAAAATATAATGCCATAGTAAAAGGTTATCGTGAGTGGATACAACCAAAACCATCCTGTTTAGGAGTTTATGTGTTTCATTATAATTCTGGCAATACCTTTGGCGACCTCTGGTTAGCTACGCATGTCAATAACAATTACAGACCCCAATATTGGGCTATAAGAGAAGCATATACCAGTGCAACTCCGGTAAATCATGTGCCAAAGATTACAGATTTTAAGCTTTTAGAAACATCTAATAAAAGTGGTGTATGGATTCCGGTCAATATTGCAGTGTCTGATCTTGAAAATGATTCCTTATCCGTGAGTTTTCAATACAATCAGCGTGAAGGGAGTCGACGTCGACGTGATAAAATTAAACCACTCAATTATAGAGGTAACCTCAATGATGGTTTTGAGATAGAATTGCCTAAAGAAAACGGACCAATTAAAGTGTATGTCTTTGTGAAGGATAGCTATAATAATCTTGGGATTGCCCACAGTTCGCTCATGGTAGAAGATGAGGATGAAGCTAAAAAGCGCTTTAAAGTCCCAAAAGTGGAGTTGCCGTTTTACGTGTATAAAGACAACGTGGACTTGCCGTATTTTGCCTCTGGTTATATGGGTAATTACAAAGCCTTATCTGTAAATTTAAATGAAACCAAAGTGGTGCATTCTGGTAAAACTGCCATTAAAATTACCTATTCAGAACGTAGTGGCTGGTACGGCCTAGCTTTCATGGATCCTGCGAATGATTGGGGAGAAATCTTAGGTGGTTATGACATTTCTGGTGCCAAAACCTTTAGCTTTTGGGCAAAGTCTAAGTTTAGTGGTGTTACTATGAGTATTGGGTATGGTTTAATTGATGCCGACAAGCTTTTTCCGGATTCTTCTAAAAAAGCCAAAGAGATTAAACTTACATCCTATTGGAAGAAGTATACCATTAAACTTAAAAATGCCGATATGAGTTGTATACGATCTGGATTGGTCTTTTTTGTGAATGCTAATGGTTATCCGCAAACCATTTATATTGATGATGTGGTATTTGAATAAATTTTAATTTCATGAAGAATGATTTACTTGCTTTAGTGCTCTTTTGTATTCCTTTTTTAGGGCTGACTCAGAAGATTTATCAATTCGATACATTACTCGAATATGAATTCACTTATGAGAAGGATTCAACAAATACAGTGCATTTATATACTTAACTAATTCTTTGAATAATAGTTATCATTTGGTCTTGAGGGAGGTAGATAGTCTTAATTACAGTATTTATTTTAGGGATAACGAGCTTATTTACCGCAAATAGTAAAATCTCAAAAGTTGATTTTGAAAAGGCAGATGTCATTAATAATGATTGTCAAGGGCTTTTAAAATGGGATAATTCTAAGTATCAGAAGCGTCTGTCTAAATATTATATAACAGAGTTTTTAGAAACGGACGGTGCGCAAGAATATCGTCTTTTTGATGCTTCACATACTAATACTGAAGACGAAAATATAGCTTATAACTATTATGTGTTGAAACAGGATGAAACAGTATTGCCTTTGTTTAATCGACCACTTGATTATGAAGTTTGGAATACAGAAAAATCAATACCTAACGGCACATTTATAGAATTTGGAACGTTTAGTAAAAAGTATGGATTTGCCAAATACATGCTCAAACTTAAATCAAAGATTAATAAACGTTTTCAGGTTCCTGAGAACTGTTCGGCCTTTAATTAAAAACTATGCTACAGCTTATAGACTGTACAAACCACTTTTAACGGCTCTTTGACTCGGTTTTGTAGGTGTAGTAATCTTCTATCATTCCCGGTATAAAGGCTAATATGGCTGCAACGCGTTTTCACTTGGATATTTTAGAGACAATTCTTAAAAAGTCATTTGTGTAGGTTTATACACCATGGTCATCAATAAGCATTACGGTATCCAACCCTTCGGTAGGGAAGCCATGTGCTCATAACATATCTTGACTGAAACTTGACTGTAAGGCCACAAACTGAAATAAATCTTCTGGTACAAACTTTAAGAGCCCGCCAACAACACCATTGCATAGGTTGCACTCTCCGTCAAAAATGATAATGTCCTTTGTGTTGTGATCTCTCATGATGTTTTGTGTTACGATATGGTAGACGAAGTGGGTTTATTATCTTTTATGTCAGTAAAATTTCATCAATAAATGAATATTTAATTTATAATAATTTTATCTTCGAGTATGTCTCACTTAAATAGGTTCAATCAAATTATTTCAACTGCACCAGCAAGAATCTGTTTGTTTGGTGATCATCAAGATTATCTTCAATTACCAATTATTGCCTGTGCAATTGATCGATATATCACCATTAAAGCAGTACCAAATCAAAATAAAGTGCTTCATATTTTTAAACATGATTTAAAAGAAGAAGATGTCATTAGCTTAGATGCACCAGTGGTGTATATTACTGAAGATTACTTACGTTTATCACTTATTGTTTTAGAACGCTATGATTGTATTCCAAGTGAAGGATATGATATTCATATTTCAGGTAATATTCCCATTAATTCGGGTTTATCTAGCTCATCGGCATTAACTGTAGCATGGATTCATTTTTTAATTAAGGCTTTTGGTATTAATGTAGAAGTTTCACCAATGCTTATTGCTCAAATAGCTTATGAAGTTGAAGTGGTTGAACAAAATACTTCCGGTGGTAAAATGGACCAGTATACTATTAGTTTGGGTAATACTATATTTATGGATACAAAATCAGATGCCATTAGAAGTTTACCTAACGCATTAGATGGTATGGTAATCGGAGATTCAGGTGAAGGTAAAGATACTTTAGGAACGTTAGCACATCTTAAGTATGATGCTCTTGAAGCTGTAAAACAAGTAAAAGAGAGCTATGCTGATTTTGAGATTATTAATGCTCATGTCTCTGAATTAGATAAATATGTAATAGAAGTTAATGAGGATTTAAAATCTATTTTTGAGGCTGCTGTATTAAATTATAGCATTACAAAAAAAGCGAAAAAAGCTCTTTTAAAACCCAGATTAGATTACAATTATATAGGTCATTTAATGAATAAACATCATGAACTTTTAAGGGATAATTTAAAGATCACAACTCCAAAAATAGATACAATGATACATGCAGCATTAGAAGCTGGTGCTTATGGTGCTAAGATTGTTGGTTCTGGTAAAGGCGGATGTATAGTTGCTCTAGCACCAAAAGAAAATGTGCAAAGTGTTATTGAAGCCATTAAAGGTGTAGGCGCTAGAGATGCATTTTTGGCAAATCAATGTGTAGGTGCGAAAATAAAAACATTAGCCAATGAATAATCGACTTATAATACTTGCCGGTGGTCTTTCTTCGCGCATGAAAAATTCATCGATAATTAACGATTTAAATACAAAACAAATTGAACAAGCTAATGAGAGATCTAAAGGATTGATAGAGATTGATGCTGCTGGAAATACATTATTGGATTATCTATTGGATAATACAGTAAAGTCTGGTTATAAAATAGTTTATATTGTGACCAGTAATGACGGAAGTTTATTTAGAGAACGATTTAAAAAGTATAAGAAATTAGAAATAAAATTTGCGACACAATTCATTCCAAAAAATAGAGAGAAACCCTGGGGTACAGCAGATGCTGTTTTCCAGACCATGGTCCAATACCCAGAACTACATCAAACTCAATTTTCTGTTTGTAACAGCGATAATTTATATACATTAAATGCTCTAAGACAATTACGTCTTTCTGAGTCTAAAAACACCTGTATTGCATACGATAGAAGTGCCTTGAATTTTTCTAAAGAACGTGTCTCAAAATTTGCTATCATGCAGTTTGATGAAGCTTATCATCTAATTAACATTAGAGAGAAGCCAGATATTAGCAAAGTAGATACCTTCAGAGACAAAGATGGAAAAATACGCATCAGTATGAATATTTTTGCATTTGATGGAGCAATGAGTTTTCCGTTTTTTAAAAATTGTCCAGTTCATCCTCAGCGTCAAGAAAAAGAAATACCAACAGTAATTGCCAACATGCTAAAAATGTATCCAGAAAGTATGGTTGGTATTCCTATGGCTGAGCATGTGCCAGATTTAACGTGTAAAGAAGATATTATAAAGATGACTGCTTTTTTAATAAATAATTCCAATAAACTATGAAAAGAAGACATTTTTTAAAAACGACCTCATTGTCATTGACCGGAGTTGCAGTGGCGTCAGTACTGCCAAATTGTACTTATGAGTCTAAAGACAGGCCGTTAACTAGTCACTATATGGGAGGCTTTGCTGCACCAAAACTAGATACGGTAAGAGCTGCGTTTATCGGTGTTGGAGCGCGAGGTGGTTATCATATGAAGTTCTTTGCAGAATTACCAGGTACTGAAGTGGTAGCTATTAGTGATTTATATGAGGATAATGTCACTAAATGGGGAACAATAGCTAATGAGATAGGGAAAGGAGAACGACATCAAAATGTGAAATTATATCATGGTGAAGAGGACTTATGGCGAATCATGCTAGATGAAGTAAAACCAGATATTGTTTTTATAGCAACAAATTGGAAAAACCATGCTCCAATGGCAACTGCATCCATGGAAAAAGAAGCACATGCTTTTGTGGAAGTCCCAATGGCTGTAACATTGCAAGAAATGTGGGATATTATAGATACCTCCGAGCGTACTAAAAAGCATTGCATGATGATGGAAAACGTTAACTACAGTCGTGATGAATTGATGTTTTTGAATATGTGTAGGCAAGGTGTTATTGGAGATATTATCCATGGTGAAGCGGCTTACATTCATGAGCTACGTTGGCAGATGGAAGAACAGGAAAGAGGAACAGGATCTTGGAGAACTCATCATTATGCCAACCGCAATGGTAACCTATATCCAACTCATGGTCTTGGTCCAGTAGCGCAATACATGAATTTGGCAAGACAAGATGACACATTTAATAGTATTGTTTCTTATTCTACCCAAGCTCTAGGAAGACAATTATATGCTAAAAAAAATTACCCGATTGATCATAAATGGAATCAATTAGATTTTAAAGGTGGAGATTTAAATACATCTATTATAAAAACGAATATGGGAAGAACCATTATGGTACAATGGGACGAAACAAGTCCGAGACCCTATTCGCGTCATAATTTAGTCCAAGGGACTAAAGGAATTTTAGCAGGCTTTCCAACAAGAGCAGCTTTTGATGCAGGTTTCGCAGGTATAACGGAGGATCATCATCGATGGATTCAAGGCGAACAACTACAAGCATTATACGAAACATATGATCATCCGCTTTATAAACGTTTAAATCAAGCAGCCAAGGGTAGTGGTCATGGTGGTATGGATGGTATTATGGTCTACCGTATTGTGGAGTGTTTGCAAAAAGGGTTACCATTAGATCAGAATGTATATGAAGGTTGTTTTTGGAGTGCAGTGTCGCCTTTGAGTGAACAATCTGTGGCTAATGGAGGAGCGCCTCAGGAGTTTCCAGATTTTACTAGAGGTAATTGGAAGACCACCAAACCACTGAAGATTATTTCCTAATGTTATGATTGTTTTTATTGATATAATACTCAAAATTTCGTATCTTATGTATAGAAATAAGAATCTTAATATTTAGAAACTATGACAGTAAATTTTCAGTATGTAAACACCGATGTAAGTGAAACACTTTCAGCTTACATTGAAGAGCGATTAGAAAAACTAAGTAACAAGAACGAATTTCTGATCTCTGCCCAAGTGTATGTGAAGCATGATGATAAAGACCATAATGCTGGAAAGATGTGTAATATTGAATTGAGTTTACCAGGACCACGTATTTATGCGATGTCTAATGAAAGCACCTATGAGGCAGCAGTGAATGAGGCCATTCGCGATTTAAAGAAACAACTCGAGAAACGAAGAGATACCTATAAAGTCTATTAATAAGACTTTACCGATATAAAAGAAACGGATCTTATCTGTGATGATATGGTTCGTTTTTTAGTATAGTAAAGCCACGGTAAAGCTGTTCTATAAAAAATAAACGAACCATTTGATGCGAAAAAGTCATTTGGGATAAGCCTAATTTACCATTAGCACGTTGATATATAGCATCTGAAAATCCATAAGGACCACCAATCACAAAAATTAAGGTTTTAATACCAGAATTCATATGTTTTTGTAAATAGCCTGAAAAGGTGACAGAATCCATTTGCTTACCATTTTCATCGAGTAAAATGAGCACATCCGATTTTTGAGTCTTAGCAAGTATCAGCTCACCTTCCTTCGCTTTTTGTTGGGCTTCGGTGAGATGTTTTACGTTTTTAATATCTGGAATTAACTCAAATTCAAACTTAATATAATGGCCAAGACGTTTTTGATAATCTTGAATAAGCGTCTTAAGATTTTTGTTATCTGTCTTACCAATAGCAATTAGTTTTATATTCATAATTTCAAAGTTATACTTTTTTAGAAATAGGTATTTAGTTTTTGAAGTTTTATTCTATCAATTCCTATTTTTACGTTAAATAAGATAGTTGATGATTTCAAAAGAACAATTCGAGATAGAAATAGATGGTATCATAGCCAATGCCATAAGAGAAGATGTCGGTGATGGTGATCATAGTTCTCTGGCTTGTATACCTGTAACAGCCAGAGGTAAGGCCAAGCTTTTAGTTAAGGATGAAGGTATAATTGCTGGTGTGGAATTTGCAAAACAGGTATTTCAATATGTAGATCCAGATATGATGGTTGAAACATTTATTGCTGATGGCTCAGCTGTAAAACATGGTGATATAGCGTTTTATGTTGAGGGTGCTTCTCAGTCGATTTTAAAGGCAGAGCGTTTGGTGTTAAATGCTATGCAACGTATGAGTGCTATTGCCACCAAAACAAAAACTTTCGTAGATTTATTAGAAGGCACAGGAACTAAAATTTTAGATACTAGAAAAACGACTCCAGGAATTAGAGCCCTCGAGAAATGGGCTGTAAAAATTGGCGGAGGCGAAAATCACAGATTCGCCTTATACGATATGATTATGCTTAAGGATAACCATATTGATTTTGCTGGTGGGATAGCTAAAGCAATTAACCTTACCAAGAAATACCTAACGGATACCAGCAGAGATCTTAAAATTATTGTTGAAGCGCGTAATCTTGACGAAATTCAAGAAATTCTTGGTTGCGGTGGAGTATACAGAATTTTAATTGATAACTTTAATTATGAGGATACAAGAAAAGCTGTAAAACTTATAGGGGATCAATGTTTAACAGAATCGTCAGGTGGGATTAATGAACATACTGTAAGACATTATGCAGAGTGCGGTGTGGACTACATTTCTTCAGGGGCATTAACACATTCTGTTTGTAATATGGATTTAAGCCTAAAGGCCGTGTAATATGACAAAGCCTATAGAAGATAAGCTTGATAAGATTCCGGTTATCAGCCTCATTGTGCGCTTTTTTAAACAAATTAGGTTGCCTGGATTTGAGGGTTTGTCCATATATGATTTATTAGAATTATATGTTTTAGGGATTGTAAAAGGAACATTAACAACGAGAGCAAGTGCTATTGCATTTAGCTTTTTCACAGCAATCTTTCCATTTTTACTTTTTGTAATTATCCTCATTCCAATTATTCCAATAGAAGGCTTTCAAGAGGAATTTCTAGATTTTCTTCAATCTTTTTTGCCCCCACAGACCTCTGAATTTTTTATATCTAATATCTTCGATAACATCAGTGGCGGTGGCGGGGCAGGTTTGCTGTCTTCTGTTTTTATCTTATCTATGCTATTAATGGCTAATGGTGTTAATGCTGTGTTTTCTGGTTTTGAGAATTCCTATCACGAACAACTCACGCGTAACGTTTTTCAACAGTATTTGTATGCCTTAGGCGTTGCCTTAATTTTGGTAGTCTTGGTTTTACTTACTGTTGCTTTTTTTGGGTATACACAGATCTACATCATCACTCCATTAAATAATGCACTAGAAACTGAAAAAGCTACGTCAGAGCAATGGATTGCAGTAGTGAAATATTTGTTTTTTGTTCTGATGGTGTATCTAGCTACAGCCACCTTGTACTATTTTGGCACAAAAGAGGGACGGTACACGCGGTTTTTCTCAGTTGGCGCTTTACTTACGACACTACTAATAATCTTGACGTCTTACCTATTCGGTGTTTATATTGATAATTTTTCTCAGTATAATAAATTATATGGTTCTATTGGCGCCTTATTAATCTTGCTCATATACCTTTGGTTAAACTCTAATATTTTACTTTTAGGGTATGAGCTTAATGCCTCCTTAAGACGTTTACATAAATTAAAATCTAAAAATGACTAAGTACCTATTTACAGTTTTGTTTTTGTTTGGTTTAAACCTATCCTTTTCGCAAAGTATTTTGGGCAAGTGGAAAACCATTGATGATGAATCAGGAAAAGAAAAATCGATCGTAGAGATTTATGAAAATGATGGTAAAATCTATGGTAAAATAATTAAGCTAATACATCCAAAACAAAATAATCCTTTATGCACTAGATGCAAAGGTTCTAAAAAAGACAAACCTATTATTGGAATGGTAATTATTGATGGTTTAGAAAAGAATAATGATCTTTATGAAGGTGGTACGATTTTAAACCCAAATAATGGTAAAGAATACAAATGTCGTTTAAAGTTAGAAGATGGTAATGAAACCATACAAGTAAGGGGTTATGTTGGCTTATTTTATAAAACACAATACTGGAAACGTGTTAGATAGTGACCTATTTTTTAGACGTCATATTACCCATTCCACTCCAAAAAGCCTTTACTTATCATATTACTAAAGCCGAAGCCCAGTTTTTAAAAACTGGCATGCGAGTGTCTGTACCATTTGGAAAGAGTAAAATTTATACAGCCTTAGCTTACAAGGTTCATAACTCACCACCAATGGCTTATGAGCCTAAAACCATTCATCAAATTTTAGATGAGATTCCTGTGGTTACCCAAAAGCAATTAAACCATTGGGAATGGATTGCTAAGTATTACATGTGTAGTTTGGGCGAGGTAATGCGCGCAGCAATGCCTAATGCCTTTATTCTAGAAAGCGAAACTATTATTTTAAAAAATGAAGCCGCTGAGGTAAAAGATACAAGTCTTAAGGATGATGAGTTTTTAATCTATGAGGCTCTACAATACCAAAGCGCTTTAAAAATTCAGGATGTCGTTTCTATTTTGGATAAAAAGCGGGTACTTCCTGTAATTAAAGGCATGGTTGAGAAGGGCATATTGCATTTGCATGAAGAACTATACGAAAAGTATCAACCTAAATTGGTGCGTTATGTAAAGTTACATTCAGATTATACAAATGAATCTGATCTTCAAGTCTTATTAGATTCCTTAAGTCGCGCTCCAAAGCAGCGCCAAGTCCTTTTGAGCTTATTTACACTCGAAGCTTCAGAAAATAAACCTATTAAAGTCGCAGATCTTGCCAAGCGCAGTCAAACCTCTAAAGCTGTGATCAAAGCACTCATAGATAAAGGCATTCTAGATGAATACTATGTGCAAACGGACCGTGTGCAGTTTGAGGGCGAAGGTGTTTCAGCATCGAAACAGCTCTCTGATGCTCAAGAAACTGCTTATGAAGAGATTACAACAGCATTTAAGACAAAAGCTGTCACTTTATTACATGGCGTGACCTCTTCTGGGAAAACAGAGATATATGTAAAACTCATTGAGGAGCAGTTAGATACAAACAAACAAGTATTGTACTTATTACCAGAAATTGCCTTAACAACACAACTTGTCCAACGTTTACAAGACTATTTTGGTGAGAAAGTTGCTGTGTTTCATAGTCGCTATTCTGGCAATGAGCGAGTTGAGGTTTGGCATAATTTATTGCAAGATTGTGAGAAAGCTCAGGTGATTATTGGAGCGCGATCGTCCTTGTTATTGCCATTTTCTAATCTTGGGTTAATTATCGTCGATGAAGAACATGAGCAATCCTATAAGCAATTTGATCCTGCTCCGCGATATCACGCGCGTGATGCAGCCATTATTTTAGGTGCTATGCATGAAGCTAAAACACTTTTAGGCTCTGCGACACCAAGTTTAGAAAGCTATTTTAATGCCAGTCAAGGTAAATATGGGTTGGTAGAGCTTACCACGCGTTATAACAATGTGTTGATGCCAGACATTGAATTGGTGGATCTGGCAGACAAATACAAGCGTAAACGCATGAAAGGTCATTTTTCGGACCGACTGATTGAAGAAATGACCGAAACTTTAGAGGAAGGCTTTCAAATTATTCTATTTCAGAATAGACGTGGTTTTTCACCAATTGTTGAGTGTACCACTTGTGGGCATTCGCCACAATGTCCAAATTGTGATGTGAGTTTAACCTACCATCAGTACAGAGATCAGCTACGATGCCATTACTGTGGGTTTAGCACCATTATGCCTAAATCGTGCGAAGCTTGTGGCAATGCTACTTTAGACACCAAAGGATTTGGTACCGAACAAATAGAAGAAGAAGTAAAGGTACTATTTCCAGATCATAAAGTCGCTCGTATGGATTTGGATACAACGCGTGGTAAATATGGTTTTGAAAAGATTATTACGAGTTTTGAGCAACGCGATATTGATATTTTGGTTGGTACACAGATGCTCACCAAAGGTCTTGATTTTAGATATGTAAAGTTGGTTGGTATTATGAATGCAGATAACCTTCTAAACTTTCCTGATTTTAGAGCGCATGAACGTAGTTACCAACTTATGGCACAAGTATCTGGCCGCGCTGGACGTACCGATGTAAGAGGGAAGGTGCTTATTCAGACCTATAATCCGCACCATAATATTTTACAACAAGTATCTGTTAATGCGTTTAAAGACATGTATACTGAGCAAATGAACGATCGCTACAATTATAAATATCCACCCATATACCGTTTGATTAAGATCACTTTAAAGCATAAAGATTACAATCGCGTTAATCTTGCGGCAGATTGGTATGCAAAATCGCTGCGACAAGTCTTTAAAGCCAATGTCCTAGGTCCTGAATTCCCTCCAATATCAAGAATACGAAACCTTTTCAATAAAAACATTCTGGTTAAAATACCACAGCAGCAGTCATTGGCTAAAACTAAAGCCGCTATATTGAAGATTGATAATAGCTTTAATGCAGTAAAGGATTTTAGGTCAGTCCGTGTGATTTTGAATGTAGATAACTATTAAAACAAAAAAAATCCCGACATTTCTATCAGGATTTATTTATATCAATGTGCTCTAAGCCATTTTGCGATGCGTAATATTGTTACATATTATTTAGAGCATCAACTAATTGGGTCTTTTTATTTCGACTCAATGGAATTTCATAAGCACCTACTTCAACGTTTTTACTGTTAAAGCGGTCAATTTTGTCTAAATTCACAATGTAGGATTTGTGAATTCTTAAAAACTTTCCTTCAGGTAATTCTTTCTCAAAAGCTTTCATTGTAGATAACACTACAAGGCTGTTTTCTTCTGTTACGACTTTTACATAATCGCCTAAAGCTTCAATCCATTTGATATCCTTAATATAAACTTTACGTTTTTTAAGGTTACTCTTTACAAAGATGTGTTCACCGTCAGTTTCATTAAAATCTAATTTTAATTTGTGCTGCTCAATAGCTTTTTCAACAGCTGTATTAAAACGTTCTTTGGTGATTGGTTTTTGAAGATAATCGGTAGCGTCGTAATTAAATGCTTTAAAAGCATATTCTGTTTTACCGGTAACAAAAATAATTTGAGGTTTGTTGTTGAGTACATCTAGAAGTTCAAAACCGTTTAACACTGGCATCTCTATGTCTAAGAAGATAAGATCTACTTTATGTGTATTAAGACCGTTTTTTGTTTCTAACGCACTACTGTACTCTGCAATAAGATTAAGCGAGGAATGATTCTCAATTAACTTTACTATAGAGAGACGTTGAATCGCAGAATCATCAACAACTACACAGTTTAAAGTCATAACATTAATATTTATTAGGTTAAGATATCGACAATACTACAATAATTTCGGTTAAAAAACAAATTTTACCGACAAAGTGTAAAATTTAACATAATCCTTTAGAGATTAATTGTTTGTAAGTTTACATTCAAAAACATTGCCAGAATTAGAATTAATCCTTATTTTTGCAGCCGTTTTAACAATAAACAAAAGAAATATTATGAATCGTTATGAAACTGTTTTCATCTTAAATCCCGTTTTATCTGAAGATCAGATAAAGGAAACAGTAAAGAAGTACGAAGATTTTTTGACTTCTAAAGGTGCTAAGATGATTGCCAAAGAAGATTGGGGCTTAAAAAAATTAGCGTATCCAATTCAAAACAAAAAAAGTGGTTTTTATCACTTATTTGATTACAATGTTGCTGGTGAAACTATCGAGCAATTAGAAGTAGAGTTTAGACGTGATGAGCGTTTTATGCGTTACTTAACTGTGAAATTAGACAAGCACGCTGCGGCTTGGGCTGATAAGAGAAGAGATAGAAACAAACAAAAAGCGTAATTATGTCATCTATAGAACAACAAGCAAAAGGAAAAAAAGACGGAGAAATTAGATATTTAACTCCGCTTAACATAGAAACTTCTAAAACAAAGAGGTACTGTCGTTTTAAAAAGTCTGGCATCAAGTACGTAGACTATAAGGATGCAGATTTTTTATTAAGTTTTGTAAATGAACAAGGTAAATTATTACCAAGACGTTTAACAGGAACGTCTTTAAAGTATCAAAGAAAAGTATCAGTGGCTGTAAAGAGAGCTAGACATTTAGCTTTAATGCCATATGTTGCTGATTTATTAAAATAAAATATCATAACAATGGAACTTATATTAAAACAAGACGTTGAAAATTTAGGATTTAAAGACGATATTGTAACAGTTAAGAACGGTTATGGTAGAAACTTTTTAATTCCTCAAGGTCACGCTGTAATGGCTACGGCTTCTGCAAAGAAAATGTTAGCTGAGACTTTAAAGCAACGTGCCTTTAAAGAAAAGTCAATCATTGAAGCAGCGCAAAAAACTGCTGATGCATTGGCACAATTAGAAGTGAAAATTGCTTCTAAAGTGGGAACTGGTGATAAGTTATTTGGTTCTGTAAACAATATTGATGTTGCAGATGCATTACAAAAAGCTGGTCACGAAGTAGATAAAAAATACATAAATGTAATCGGTGGTAACGTTAAGCGTTTAGGAAAATATAATGCGGTTATCAGATTGCATAGAGAAGTAACTGTAGATTTACCATTTGAGGTAGTTGCAGAGAAAAAATAATTTATATCTAAAGATTATTTAAAACCGTTTAGTTTTCTAAGCGGTTTTTTTATTCAATTCTGTTATGAAAAAACACTTTCTCTTATTGTTTGTGATTGTTTTTTTTGGGTGTAAATATGCCAAAGAAGAAACACCATCATCATCCACTGTAAAATCAAAGCTAGTCGAAGTTTTCAGAGTTTCAAAAGATTCCTATCCTAATATTAGTGTACATCGTGGTGGGAAAGGATTAAAGGATTATCCTGAGAATGCACTAGAAACCATACAGTATGTAAGTGACAGTATTTCTGCTATTTTTGAAATTGATGTCGCGCAAACTAAAGATGGGCAATTGGTGCTTATGCATGATAGCGCCATAGATAGAACTACTGACGGTAATGGTTTAGTAAAGAATTTATCTTATTCAGAATTGCAACGTTATCATCTTGTGGATGACTTTGGTAATGTAACAGATTTCCAAATTCCGCTGTTTTCTGATGTTTTAAAATGGTGTAAGTCTAATAATGTTGTATTAACAGTAGATATTAAGCGTGGAACACCACAAAAACACGTCATAGATGCCATAAAATCACAACAAGCAGAAGATGTAAGTATTATTATAACATACGATGTAGAACAAGCAACATCAGCTTACGCTTTGGCACCTGATTTATTATTATCTGTTTCTACCAGAAATCACACAGAAATTGATAGGCTCTTAGAAACTGATATACCTACAGAAAACATGCTGGCCTTTACCGGAACCCGATTATCTAATCCTTCTTTATATAAAAGACTGCATGAAGAAGATATTGTTTGTATTCTGGGAACTTTAGGAAACTTAGATAAACAGGCAGAAGTTAGAGGTCATGATATGTACCAAAGATGGCATAAATTTGGTGCTGATATCATAGCAACAGACAGACCATTTGAAGCCCATGAAGCTATTAATTAAGTATTGAAATAATGAAGTACACAAGATTAACAAAAGAACAATTTGAAGAATTGCACCAAGAATTCATCAATTTTTTGGCAACTCAGTCTATAACAGCAGACGAGTGGGAGGGTATTAAAAAGAATAAACCAGAAGCGGCAGAACAAGAATTGGATGTATTTAGTGATTTGGTTTGGTATGGTGTATTGAAGAAAGTTGATTATTTAGAACATATATCATCAAATCAAATACATCTATTTAAATGCAGAGATAAAGATATGCATCTTATTGCCTTAAAGCTAAAAGAGGACAAGGTTGATCTCACTACAAAAGAAGGTTTTCAATGGTTACGTGATAATTTATTGTCTGATGATATTGAATTTTTTAATGCTAAGAAGGACTATTCTGAAGATAAACACCAAGATATTTTTAAATTAATCCAGCAAGGAGCCAATATCACAAAAGGTGAATTATTTCAGTACTTTGAGTCGTTAATTCGTCAGTAATTCAAGGTGTTTTATTAAAACCCTGGTATTTTTGAAGATGTTCTTTAATGCGTACAACAGGGTCTCTTTTTTTCTAAACTTTTTTCGAAAGCTATCTGATTAGTCATAGGACTTGTCTACCTCATCCGCGTACAAGTTTTTCAAAACTGTATTATTCCTAAGAGTAAATTACTCATACCTTAAGGACTCGATAGGATCGAGGCGTGCTGCTTTAGTTGCAGGATATAATCCTGAAATTACAGCTACGATAAAAGCAATACTAGTAGCCCAAATCATCGCGACCCATGGAGTAGAGAATGCTAAGTCAAAGTTGTAAGATACAACCCAACCAATCAAAATCCCGAGGGCAATTCCTAAAATTCCCCCAAATTGACCTATAAGCACTGTTTCGATAAAAAACTGAAATGCTATTGTTCGACGCTTTGCACCTAATGCTTTACGAACTCCGATTTCTCGGGTACGTTCACTAACCGAAACTAACATAATATTCATTAGGGCAATGGTAGAGCCAAAAATAGTAATGATGCTAATAATCCAAGCTGCCCAATATAAGGTTTCTGTATTCTCAGCAACACGATTAATAAGATCTTCACTGCGTTCAATCCCAAAATTATTGTCTTCTACTGGGCTAAGACCTCTAATATTTCTAAAGGTTATTATTCCTTCTTCCTGAGCACCTTCTAGCAAATCATTCTTTTCAACTTTTACACTGAGGGTGTAATTAATATTTGGACTGGTAAAAATTGATCTGGCCTTTTGAATTGGCACTATAACACGTAAATCTTGATTATTACCAAAGGTAGACCCTTTCTCCTTTAAAGTTCCTATCACTTTAAATTTAGAACCCCTAACACTAATGGTTTTATCAATAGGATTCACATCCTCAAACAAGGCCTTTACTAAATCACTTCCAATAACACACACTGAGTTACTGTTTTCGATATCAAAATAATTAAGTCCACGACCACTTTCTAACTCTAATCCAGAATTACCGATAAAATGCTCATTGGCCCCCAAGACACGTACTTCGGGATCCGTTTTTTCATTTTCATATTTTACTTCAGCAATAAAAGTCCCGTAGAATGAAATGGCCACTTTAGTGAAAGGGTACTCGTAATTGTCTACAAAATTTTTAACGTTTCTATAGCTAATAACGGGGTTGATTTTTTGACGTTCTCTACGACTTTGACGTTGCGATTTAAATTCGTAACGTTGAAAGTTAAACGTATTGGCTCCCATGGATGAAAAACTACCAGAGATTGTATTTTCAAGAGCAGACACACCGCTTAAAATGCCAACAAGCGCCATAATACCAATAGCAATAATTAATACAGTTAAAATAGTACGTAGGGATTGGCCTTTAATTGAGCCAAAAGCAATTTTAAAATTCTCTCTAGCTAGTGAAAACATGGTTTTTTATACCGTTATTTTATTAGTTTACATGGATAAGACGCTACAAACAGCATAAAGTTACTATAAAAATGAAATTACTTAGGTTTGCCTATAAAAATTATAATATTTTTGTGAAAATTTAACTGGTAAATGGCTCAAAAACCAAGTATTCCTAAAGGTACTCGAGATTTTAATTCAGAACAAGTTGCAAAACGTTCTTATGTTACAGAAACTATAAAAGAACAATTTCAACTCTTTGGTTTTCAGCCTATAGAGACACCAAGTTTTGAAAACTCTGATACCTTAATGGGAAAGTACGGTGATGAAGGTGATCGCTTAATTTTTAAGATATTAAATAGTGGAGAATACCTTCGCAAAGTTGCTGATGAGGATTACAATTCACGTTCTGAGTCAAAGATAACCCCAAGAATATCTGAGAAAGCACTTCGCTATGATCTAACAGTACCTTTTGCGCGATATGTGGTTCAGCACCAAAATGACATTGAGTTTCCGTTTAAACGTTACCAAATACAGCCTGTTTGGCGTGCAGACCGACCACAAAAAGGACGTTTTAGAGAATTTTATCAATGTGATGCAGATGTTGTAGGCTCAAAGTCTCTTTTTCAGGAGGTAGAATTTATTCAATTGTACGATGCTGTTTTTACGGCTTTAAACCTTAAAGGCGTAACTATAAAAATTAACAACCGAAAGATATTATATGGGATTGCTGAGGTTATTGGCGCTCAAGATAAACTCATTGATTTTACTGTTGCTTTGGATAAACTTGATAAAATTGGAGAGGATAAGGTAAAAGCAGAAATGCTTGGAAAAGGCATTTCTGAAGATGGTATTCGAAAACTTCAGCCTCTATTTTCTCTGCATGGTGATTTTAGTAATCAGATTAAGAGCTTAAAATCGATATTAGCATCTTCAAGTGATGGATTAAAAGGTATAGAAGAGTTAGCGTTTATTGATAACGCTATTAAAGAACTTCAGTTAAGTACAGCGCAATTAAAATTAGATGTGACCCTTGCACGTGGTCTTAATTATTATACAGGTGCTATTTTTGAAGTTTCTGCACCAGAAGGTGTGGACATGGGTTCTATTGGTGGTGGTGGTCGCTATGACGACTTAACCAGCATTTTTGGAAAGCCTGACACAAGTGGGGTAGGTATTAGTTTTGGTTTGGACCGAATTTATCTTGTCCTAGAAGAATTGAACTTATTCCCTAAAACAATAACAGAGGCAACCAAGGTCATGTTCATTAATTTTGGGGAAAAAGAAGGATTGGCGTGTTTTAAAGCTATTAAACAACTCAGAAGTCAGGGAATTAAAGCGGAGTTGTATCCGGATCCGGCCAAAATGAAGAAACAGATGGCACATGCTAATAAACGTAATATTCCATATGTGGTTATTGTTGGAGAGCAGGAATTAGAAAATGGTTTATTTGTTTTAAAAGATATGGAGTCTGGGAGCCAAGATAAATACGATTTTGAAACTTTAGTTGAAGCTTTAAAATGAGAAAAGTCTAACCGAAGAGATGGTCGAGACTTTTCTCCTTACTAACTAATCGAAAAAAACTATCTTTAATTAAATCTAATTTTTTGTGAGTGCTGAGCATTCGCTGATTCTGCTCTTACCATATAGATAGCTGCGCTGAATGCCATTTTCTTGTATTTGTTAAAAGATCCAAGCCATAATTTTGGTATATCAAATGCGTTATTTAAAGATGAAATAGGCACGAAACGAGTATAAGCACTGCTAGAATTGCCAGTAGCGTTTTGCATATATTACACATTAAAGTCCTTTGAAAATAGCGAGGTTGCAATTATAAAAGTGAGTGTTATTAAGACATGCTTTTATGAGGTTAAGATTAAGGTTTTTATTTAAAATTTAAGTTTATTATTAGTTTTTTTGTCAATATTGAACCGCTTAAAGTATTTAACTTTACGATATAGGCTCCAGTACTAAGTTGATTCACTTTATATTCAGAGTAACCTCTCTCCGAAATATCATTTATTTTATTAACAGATTGTCCTAGTAAATTATACAATTCAATTGATTCTAATTCAATTTGATTAGGGTTTAATAAAATTAGTTTTTGTTTATGATTAGAGTATAATATGTCAATAGATTTTTCGTTTTTATCATCAATACTTAGTGATTCGCTGAAGTCAAATGTAATTTCAAATCGATTCAGGTATTCGCCAGCTAACAAGAAAATATCATAATCACTATCTCTTAAATTATGGTATGAATTTAATTCAATATCATGGACGTAGATATTGATGTTATCTTCAATATTTTCTAATTGATCTATAGTTATAGAATTAATTCCATCTTCATTTACTTTAATTCCTATTGGATAAGCATCATTTAATTGATTATCATTACTTGCTTGAATTATGTACTTTTCATTATTTAGTACCCAAAACATATCATCGGTTTGATTATCGTTGAGCCTACCATCATAGCCCCAATCTACGTTAGGGGTGGCATTTTCATCTATAGTCAATAGAATTTGACGATGAAGTTGCATATTGTAACCCGCATTAAATCCTAGTCTAAACTTCATTCTATTGTCATTAGATGCCGCATTTAGTGTACTATTTGGATTTACATATGTTCTTAAAAAAACTGAATTAGAATTACCTTCCTTTTGAAAAGCACGTTGATCATTTTGAAAGTTTATGGTACCTGTACTAGTCCCAGTCACAAAAAAGCCTTGACTAATAGGTACGTATGGTCCTGGAGTTTTAGTGCCAACTCCAACTTGTGCTACATCAGGGTCTGGTGCTGGTGCAGGCACACCTCCTGACAGATTGTACAATGAGTATCCACCTTGATATTCTTGAAGAATGTGAGAGCCTCCTCCCCAATGTTCCCAAAAATATAGTGTTCCTGATAAATTAGGATTATCATTTATGAATTCATTGGCGTCTAATGCAGAGGCATAAGGATTACCTACCAAATATTCATTTCCTGAAGTAATAGTTAAAGTTATGTCACCATTGTTTGGTTTACCATTGAATACATAATTTTGCTCTGATACAATGGATCCAGTTCCTGGTCCTTTCATTGTGAACCCTTCTCCTGCGTGTATGGTTCCGCTTGCTCTTATGTGTTGCCAAGCTGAATAGTCATCATTAGTTAAATCTGCAAATTTCCATATCCAGTAATCTGAAATTTGAATAGGACTCGATGCTGCACCGTTGTAACCTGATCCTAAAAAGTTAACAGGTATGTCTCCATCTTGCATAATGTCTTGAACAGAATAGCTATAGTCGTTTAAACCTGTGTTTGTTTCACCAACTGGTGAAGACCAATAATTATATGTAAAGGTATCTGCAGTACCTTGTTGGTCTCTTTCTAATTTCCCGTTTAAACCTACAATGAGATCACTGTTTTCAGTCTGAATTAATTGTGATTCGCCTTCTAGATCTAATTTTCCATTAAGACTTAAGTAATGAGAAATGGTAATGCCGTTTCCAGACTTGTCACTGTTGTTACCGGTCAATGTGAGTTCATTCGAGTCAATATATAAAGCTAATAATTCTCTGTTATTGTTTTTGTTAAAAGGTAAAGTTGAATTATCTAATGTTACATCATGTGATATTTTAACTATGTTCCAGTCTACTGTAATATTTGAATCTACAATCGATGTACTTCCTGGTATTGACTGCATATTACCGTTAACCCAAGTAGCGCTGGTATTCCAATCTCCATTTTGGTTGGACGCGTAAGGCAGTGGGGCAGTTTGTTTATCTACGGTATCTAAATTACGAAGCACGCCATCAATACCATTACCAGAAGCATCTACAGTGTTAGTGTAAGTAAATGTTGACATCGGATAGTATCCTTCCAGGTTAACCCAAGGAATAGCATTGATGTCATTTTTTGTGATGGATGAAGGAAGCTCATTACCTAAAACTTGACCAGCGTTATTCTGGATTTCTTGATTCATGATAAATCGTAATTGATCATTTGTTAATGCGGTACTCCAAACTCTAACTTCGTCTATATTTCCTTTAAAATGCTGGATAGTGGATCCGTTTCCAGCTGCAGCTATCAAGAATGGATTATGACTACTAACGGGTTCAGTTTTATTTTCTGAATTATCAAGAACACCATCAATATAAATATATGCTGTTGTTCCATCATAAACTACTGCTATATGATGCCATTGGTCGTCTGGTATGGAGGTAACTGTTGATAAATTTTGATCCGTTCCATTTTTCCAACGCATTTGAATTTTATTGCTGTCCAAAATGCATAAGTCATATCCTTCTGAAAAGGACGTAGGTCTTTTTGATAGTATTGACTTCGTTCCAGAGTCAGTGGCATCTCTTTTAACCCATGCAGAAATGGTAAATCCCCCTGGATTCAAATCTAAATTATCTTCCATATCAGCATAGTCAGTTGATCCATCAAAGTATACAGATCGTTCTACATTAACCTCTGGCGCATATCCAAATGTGATATAAGTCGTACCATTAAAGTCATAATCTGTTTGTAAATTTCCATTACCATCACTTTTTAATAATCGATAATCTGAATTAGTATCAAATACCTCGGTTCCAGAAATAAACATGTAATAGGATCCTGGTGGAGAAATATTCCTTATGGCTTGTTCTTCTATTCTAATTTTCACAGTTGGAATATCTCCACCGTTTTCAACGACCTTCCAAATGCGTTGCATACTGATAAAACTTACTTGGGTGTTTAAATTAATAACTCCAGAGCTCATATCAACACTTATTGGTGTCGCTGAAAGGTCTAGGTCGACACCATTATTACCCCACATAAGAAATTCTTTATCATCAAATACTGCACTATTCGAATTCTTATTCTCGCTATTAGTGTCATAAATATCTGAGATACCAATAGTAACTACACCTTGTGTTCTACCAGTTATATCTGACGCGTTATTAGAACTTCTAGATTGTTTCTGATTTAGTTCTGAAACATCATCGCGACCGATTCCAGCGATATCATAATTATATCCAGAATTTGCAGATTGATCCCAAATAACAGTACCATCGCTGTCAACATAGTCTTGAGACATTCCATTACTACCGAGAGTAACACCATATTTTATAGCTAAGTAGGATTGAATTCTATTTCTTGCTTGGGTTAAATCATTATCGTTATTGGTTGAAGAGTAAGTTATTATTTCAGCTATTCTTCCATCAAAGCTTCCATTCCAGTACTGACTTCTTCCCAACCAAAATTTTGTATTATCATTATTGGCCCAAGAGCCTGAATTTGCAGTAGTGGTTCCGAATTGATTATTGTTTATATAAATATTGGCACCTGTATTGGAATTATTATGGCGTGTATTAATAATATGAATTTGGTTAAAATTAACATTAGCATCCTTGGTAGCTCTTCCATAACTGGCGGAAGTTCCAATACAATATGCAAATCGTTCATTTGAAAATCTTGCAGAATAATTACCATATCCGAAACCTGTAACATCTGGGTTTTGTGAGTTGTTAGAGGTTTGATCAATACTAGTGAAGGTATCTAATGGCGTCATTGAAGTAGTTATGCTGGGATCTGGAATTAAAACAACAAAAATGTCATCACTGTTAAAACCTCCAGTACCTGTGAGTTCATGACGACTACCATTACTTATGATATAAGTCATATCTGAACTTGCTGTAGTATTATCATTTTCAAATTCAATCACTGGATTAAAGTTAAAATTTGATGTACTGTTATTGCGATAAACGGGTTCTTGACCAGAAACCATGGTCTCGGCATTATTTCCTTTCCCATTATCAACCCATTTGCTTACTGGATTTCCGTCGGTTGTTTCATTAATACCATTGATCATATCAGCCTTAAGCCATAGGTCTAAGGAACTTGTTACTCCACCTGGTGCCTGAGAAGGGTTACAGTAAGTTACTCCTGTAATTGTAATATCGTCAATAAAAACTTGATCATCGTTATTATTGGCATTGCAGCGAATTCTGAATTTAGATTTTGTTGATGAAGGGAATGTGTAATCCGTACTTTTTATCGTAACTATTTTACCATAAAAAATGACTGATGAAGTTGTTTCAAAATCTGCGGATTGGTCATCGATATTACCACCTTCAAAAACCTTTACAGTGGTCCAAGTGGAGCCGTTATCATGGCTGTATTCTATCATAAATTCTTCAGTGTTTTCAACACTCTTCGGTGCAAAGAAAAATTTAAAATCAACTTTGTCGTAAGATGACAAATTAAAAGCAGGCGAATCGAAGGATGAAGCAGAACCTAAAGCATCATCATCTCTAATTCTTAAACTATAATTACCACCGTAAGACCAAGTCGTGTTATTTTCGCGTGAAGCATCAGAACCTCCTGATGTCCAACCATCAAGACCCGATTCAAAGTCTGCACTATGAATAATTGTACTACCGCAAGAATATGCAACGGCAAGTCTTTCTGAATCGTTTGCAGAATTTGAAATAGTAGAATTGTTACTCCGCGAAAAAACGAAGCTTACACTCAGGAGATAGCCTAATACTATTAGCCACCCTTTTTTTGGTATGAGGGTAGTCTTTTTCATAAGCGGTTAAATTTAGATTTGGGGCTAAATCGATGCTAATAGTTGGGACTATCGAGTGCTAACTTATAAATAATACCTATAAGACGCAAAAAAAATCGATGAAATACATCTATCTTGTGAATTTAATTATATATGCCAAAAGAAAAGCCCTGAAATACTTAGGGCTTTTCGAGGTTAAGATTTAAGACTTGGGGCAACATTACTTTACTAAAACTTTCTTAGTTGATACTGAACCGCTTACAGTATATAACTTAATTACATAAGTTCCAGTACTTAAATTCTTAACTGCATATTCAGAGTAACCGCTCTCTGAAATATCATTTATGGTTTCAACTGTTTGGCCTAACATATTAATTAGTTCAATTGATTTTATTTCTATCAAGTTAGGATTTACCAGTACAATTTTTTCTTTATCATTAGAATAAAGTATATCTAATACTTGATTGGTTTCATCATCTACATTTAGAATAT
>Ga0189289_10240_pt1 | contig 40616 bp, 32 predicted proteins | sample UW106minimetaG_FD_130313 | JGI IMG/M metagenome (GOLD analysis project Ga0189289, IMG submission 130313) | Marine microbial communities from the Costa Rica Dome - UW106 mini metaG | ecosystem: Environmental > Aquatic > Marine > Oceanic > Photic zone | place: Costa Rica: the Eastern Pacific...
ACGTTGGGCTTTTGGTAATTTTTCTAGTCGATTTGGATATCATTCTCAAAAAGAAACTATTGAGACCATCAATACGTTTAAAGAAGAAAAAATTCCTGTTGATGCTATTATTCTAGATTTATACTGGTTTGGGAAAGATATCAAAGGCGCCATGGGCAATTTGGGGTTTTATAAAGATTCTTTTCCTAACCCTAAAGCAATGATTAAAGACCTAAGGTCTAAAAATATAGAGACTATTTTAATTACAGAACCATTTGTTTTAACAACCTCTGAGAGATGGAATGAAGCTGATTTTGCCCAGGTCCTTGCAAAAGATTCAGTAGGTAATTCTGCAACCTATGATTTCTACTTTGGTAATACAGGTCTTATTGACATTTATTCTAAGAAAGGTAATACTTGGTTTAAAAACATTTACAAAGGACTCTCTAGTATTGGAGTTACTGGTTTTTGGGGAGACTTAGGTGAGCCAGAAGTACATCCTGGTTGGGTGCAACACGCAAAAGGGTCAGCGGATGAGGTTCACAATATCTATGGGCATGATTGGGCAAAGTTAGTTTATGAAGCTAGTTTAGAAGCAAATCCAGATAAGCGTCCATTTATTTTAATGCGCGCTGGTTCTTCGGGTTCTCAACATTATGGTATAGTACCATGGTCCGGTGACGTGAGTCGAAGTTGGGGCGGATTACAATCACAACCGGAAATAGCTCTACAAATGGGAATGCAAGGTATTGGGTATATGCATTCTGATTTAGGTGGGTTTGCTGGTTCTAATTTAGACGATGAGCTTTATACGCGTTGGTTACAGTACGGTGTTTTTCAGCCCATTTTTAGACCTCATGCTCAAGAAGATGTGCCTAGTGAACCTGTTTATCGAAGTGAGGAGGCCAAGCGTTTAGCATCTTTTGCTATTCAAATGCGTTATAGAATGTTACCTTATAACTACAATTTGATGTTTGAAAATTATAAAAAAGGGACTCCGTTAATGCGTCCTTTATTTTTTGAAGAACCTGATAATCCAGACTTGCTGGATTATACAGAAACTTACCTATGGGGCAACGATATTTTGGTGGCTCCCATTTTAGAATCAGAAAAGACCGAACAAGCGGTATATTTTCCAGCTACATCGCATTGGTTTAATATCGAAACTGACAAAATAATGGCAGGTGGTCAAACCAAATTAATAAAAACGCATCCAGCTTACATACCAACTTTTGTACGAGCGGGCGCCTTTATACCTTTAGCAAAGCCAATGCAAACTACTGCAGACTATGATGACTCCAATTTTCAATTACAGTATTACCATCATAACGAAGTTCGTCAATCTCGTCGTGATTTTTATTTTGATGATGGCATTACAGAAGGTGCATATGCAAGTGGAAACTATCAAATTCTGACTTTTGATTCCGAAATTAAAGGGCAATCGCTAAACATTGAATTCAAAGCAGAAACTGGAAACAATTTTGAGGCCAATTTTAAAGCTATTGAGTTGACCATCCATAATATTTCAAAAGAACCAAAACGAATTAACATTGGTAAGAAAAGAGTTAAGGGTAAATACAATGAAACATATAAAACCTTAACAATACCAATAAATTGGTATACTCAAGAAGATAAGGAAGTTAGAATAGAACTCCATAAATAAAACAGTTTAAACCAATTAAATCTAACATGATATGAAGAATAAAATAATACCATTAGGCTCACTAGACAAAGTATTAGCCTTTACTGATGATCAAATACTAATTAGTCGAAATGAGCATGAGTCTATTGAAAGTTTGCAGGCAGATGCTAAAAGAAAAATTGTTCCTATGAGCAGCGTAAAGGAGTTATTTTATATAAATCCAAATGGGTATTTCTTCATTGAATATGATGTAAATGGTAAAACTAAACGAGAACCAGTGTTATTACAAGATACCACCACCATGGAATCGTTATTAGAATCTATTGCTGAGGTGAAAAATTTTTCAAAAGGTGAGCGCACTCAATCAGCCAAGAATGGAGTGATTATTAATGGAATTATTGCTCTTTTTGTAGCGTTTCTTTTTTGGACATTATATGGTATTGCAGTCGATGCACAAAATGGAGGTCATGCAGAAGCCTATGGAAGACGAAAAGGATTAAAGAAAATCTTGATTGATATTACTGAGGCAATTGGCCCTACAGGTGTATGGGTAATTGGCGCCTTATTAATGCTTTACTTCGTTTATAAAATTGTGAAAAGTGCTAAACCATCTAAAGGTGTTAGTTATAAATAAAATGTTTAGCCATATAGAATTATAATGAAATCACTAAAATATAGTGCTTGGATCACCATTATTTTATTTGTAGTTGCTTGTAGTAATGAAAAGAAAACTACTGAAGCCGAACTGAACACGGAAAATGAAATCGAATCACAGATGAAAAAGAAGCAAGTTGTTTATCAGGTTTTTACTCGTTTATTTGGAAACACAAATAGCACTAACAAATCTTGGGGAACGCTCGAAGAAAATGGAGTAGGAAAATTTAATGATTTTACTGAGAGGGCCCTGACTGAAATTAAAGAATTAGGGGTAACACATATTTGGTATACCGGAGTTCCACATCATGATGTAATTACAGATTATTCAAAATATGGCATTTCAAATGATGATCCTGACATTGTAAAGGGTAGAGCAGGTTCACCTTATGCTGTTAAAGACTATTATAATGTTAATCCTGATTTAGCTGTAAATGTAGATCAGAGACTCCAGGAGTTTGAAGCTTTAATTGAGCGGACTCATAAAGTAGGTTTAAAACTAATCATAGATATAGTTCCGAACCACGTAGCTCGAAATTATGAAGGTTTAACCAATCCTCATGGCGCAACAGATTTTGGTGCAGAAGATGATAGTTCCATTACTTATCACGTAGACAATAATTTCTATTATAATCCAGGCGAATCCTTTCAGGTTCCAGAATGGAAAAATGATTACCAGCCACTTGGTGGAAACCATCATCCTTTAGCTGATGGTAAATTTCGGGAAGTACCAGCAAAATGGACTGGTAATGGGTCAAGAAAATCGCAACCAGACATGTACGACTGGTATGAAACCGTAAAGGTAAATTATGGTATAGATCCTGATGGAAATAAAGATTTTGATGAATTGCCAAAAGGATTTGATAGTGAGGGCTATAAAACTCATTTTGAGTTTTGGAAAGATAAAAAGGTGCCGAGTTCTTGGGTGAAATTTAAAGACATTGCTTTGTATTGGACAGATAAAGGGGTTGATGGATTTAGATTTGATATGGCAGAAATGGTTCCAGTAGAATTTTGGAGTTATATGAATTCGCATATAAAGATGAATAATCCAAACGCTTTTCTACTAGCAGAGGTGTATCAGCCACATTTATATCGGGATTATATTAAAAAAGGTAAAATGGATTACTTGTACGATAAGGTTCAATTGTATGATACCTTAAAGCACGTTATGCAAGGTCATGGAAAGACCGATAATATTCCTCCCATTTTAGATGAGCTCAGTGATATAGAGCATCACATGCTTCATTTTTTAGAGAATCATGATGAACAGCGTATTGCAAGTCCGGACTTTGCAGGCAATGCACTTAAGGGTAAACCAGCGATGGTGGTTTCAGCGACATCAACAACAGCGCCTACTATGATTTATTTTGCTCAAGAATTTGGGGAACCTGGAGCCGAAGATTTAGGGTTTGGTGACCCTTCAAGAACATCAATTTTTGATTATGGTTCTGTTCCAAGTTTGGTACGTTGGGTTAATGACAAAAAGTTTGATGGTGGTCAGTCCACTGAAGATGAAATTAGCCTTAGAGATTTTTATAAGCGTCTACTCAATTTTACACTGGAAAGTGAAGCTTTAATGGGAAACTATCAGGATATCCATTTGTATAATCAGCAGCACACAGAATGGTATAATGATAAGGTGTTGTCATTTGTAAGATGGAGTGACAGTGAGCAACTCATTATTGTTTCAAACTTTAATGCCGATAATGCATATGGGTTTGAACTTCAGCTGCCAGAAGATTTAGTAGAAAAATTGAAGCTCCAAGACGGAGACTATGTGCTTGAGGATCAGCTTTATAATAATTATACTTCTAATTTAAAAGTACTTAAGGGAGAAGCCCAAGTCAGGATTGATATAAAACCATTAGAATCATTTATTTTGAAAATAAAGTAATAGTATGAAAAAAATAATAGCATTATTGATGTTAACCCTTACTCTAAGTTGTAATCAAGGGAATTCTGAAGAAGAATTAGCAGAAGTAATTGAGCCACCAAAACAACATTTTGATTGGGAAGGTGCTAATCTTTATTTCCTTTTAACTGACCGTTTTAATAATGGAGATCCTTCTAATGATATCAATTTTGATAGAACTAGAGAGACAGGAAAGTTAAGAGGTTTTGAAGGTGGAGATATTAAAGGAATTACCCAAAAAATCAAAGAGGGCTACTTTTCAGATTTAGGAATCAACGCCATTTGGATGACGCCAATCGTAGAACAAATACATGGGGGAACAGACGAGGGAACAGGATTTACTTATGGATTTCATGGCTACTGGACCAAAGATTGGACCAAAATTGACCCTAACTTTGGGACAAAAGAAGACCTTCACGAATTGGTAAATGAAGCGCATGCAAGAGGAATTAGAGTGGTCTTAGATGCGGTTATTAATCATACTGGTCCTGTAACAGAAAAGGATCCTGTTTGGCCAGAAAGTTGGGTAAGGACTAGTCCAAAATGTGCTTTTGATACTTATGAGCATACGGTAACTTGTACTTTGGTAGAGAATTTACCAGATATTTTAACAGAAAGTAACGAGGCAGTGGAATTACCGCCACAACTCGTTCAAAAATGGAAAGCAGAAGGGCGCTACGAGCGCGAGGTCAAAGAACTAGACGCCTTTTTTGAACGTACAGGACATCCAAGAGCTCCGCGTTTTTATATCATGAAGTGGCTTACAGATTATATAAAAGAATTTGGTGTAGATGGTTACAGAGTTGACACTGTAAAACACACTGAAGAGTTTGTTTGGCAAGAATTTAAAGAGGAGTGTGATACCGCTTTTAACTTATTCAAAAGCAATAATCCAGATAAAGTTTTAGATGATAACGCGTTTTATCTGGTTGGTGAGGTTTATAATTACAATATTAGTAGTGGTCAGTATTATGAGTTTGGTGATAGAAAAGTCAATTACTTTAATCCACCAAGCTTTCATAGTCTAATCAATTTTGAATTCAAGTGGAATGCGCAACAGGTCACTTTTGAGGAACACTTTAAAAGGTATTCAGATACTTTAAGTACCGCATTGCAAGGGTTTGGTACACTAAATTATTTGAGTTCTCATGACGATGGTAGCCCTTTCGATCCTAATCGTGAAAAAAGTTATGAATCCGCTAACCGACTTTTATTATCTCCTGGAACATCTCAGGTATATTATGGCGACGAATCGGCAAGACCTTTAGTAATTGAAGGTACACAAGGTGATGCAACCTTACGTTCTTTCATGAATTGGGATGCTATTGCTAACGATGACAATACCAAGAACGTTTTAACGCATTGGCAAAGGTTAGGGACATTCAGAGCAAAACATCCTGCTATAGGAGCTGGAGTGCATCAAATGATTACGCAATCACCTTACACATTTTATAGATCCTATCAAAAAGGAGAATATAAAGATTTAGTCGTTGTCGGTTTGGAATTGAACAAAGGCGACAAAGTTCTTGACGTTTCAAAAGTTTTTGAAGATGGTGATGTACTGCGAGATGAGTATTAAAATCAAGAGATTATCGTGTAAGAAGGAAAGGTTAATGTAAATTCTGAATTTGATATTGTTCTTCTTGAAAAGCAATAGTTAATTTTTGATATTCTTTCTAAAGAATTGTAACAAACTAGATGTAAGGTAGTCTTACCCTAAACGACTTTTTTAAATATTTGTAACTTTGCTTTTAACAGATTATCAAACATTGAACATTAACGAAAATTTAGATTCACCATTAGTTATTAAAGTTAGCTTTAATAAAATGCTTAATCAATATGAAAATTTGATTAAAGCAGATAACGGTTTTATTGCTGCAAATGCACGTCGTGTTTTAGAAATAGCAGAAAAGAATCCAATATTGAGAGAGGGATTTACCGATTTAACCTTGCTTAAAACCTATGAAAAAGAAATTGAAGGTATTCTACAAGATTCATTTAGCCCAATTTTAACGAATAATGAGATTAAGACGGCATATGTGCCCTTTTTGGATTTAGTGTTCAATACCTCAGATCGTTTTAAATCTATTTTAAAAAATGCAGGCGATGATTTTGAATTACAAGTCAAAAATATGCCTACGGATGAAAAGTATATCATTGCTTGTACATTAATCCTAAATTTCTGTTACGGTTATAATCTTAATTTTAAACGTCCATTTTTTTACGAAATACCTGATTCTGATGGTATTATGCGTTATTATAAAATTCTTTATAATGCAGATTTTACGGAAATAGTTCCAAGAAAGAATGCGCCTAAAATTACAGAAGCTGATTACGAAGAATTACTAGATAATTTTGAGAATATAGACCTCTGGAAAGAGAAGTTTCCACCTAATTCATACGATTTTAAAGGATTTGTAATATCAAATATTTTTGATGTTACGGACGATCAGTCTATTTCTAATATCAAGTCTTCATTAATTGGTGAAGATCAACGTAAGGATGCAAATTTCATAGAAGGTTTTTATGATATTTTCCGTTCCCTATTTGGGTTTAAAAACTTAGAAGTAGGATTTTCTATTTATAATGAAGAAGAAGGGGCATTTGAGCGCGTCTACGGCGTAGGTATGAATAGTTTTTTACTCAATGATAAGGAGAGTATGACTTGTGGTGATGCCTTATGCGAGTGGTCTTATAATAGGTTATTAGAAGAGAATAAATATTTTTCAGTATCTGATGTAGATCGCATCTTTGAAAAGTATAACGGTAAAGTTCCTCCCCATGTAAAAGTACTTCACGATCAAGGGTTTAAAAGTGCAATATTCGCCCCGATTGCGAAGGATCAAGGATTAATGGGAGTGATTGAAATTGTGTCAACAGAGGCTAAGGTACTCAATAGTATAAATGCTAACAAATTAGTTGATGTAATGCCTTTTATTATTTCTGCTGTAGAACGTTCTAAAAATGAAGAAGAAAACTTAATAGAGGCAATTATCCAAAAAGAGTGTACCTCTATTCATTCCAGCGTGCATTGGAGATTTGAGCAAGAGGCAAGAAATTATATTAAAGCTGAATGGAATGGTCAAGAGCCTAATTTCAATAAAATAGCTTTTGAGAATATTTATCCTTTATATGGTCAAATAGATATTAAAGGATCCTCAGAGGCCAGAAATTGGGCTACACAGCAAGACTTAACCATGCAATTAAGTGCTATCAAAACAATTTTGCAAATGGCATCTGTTGATGAAGCCTTGCCAATTTTTGAGCAATATGTTTTTCAAATCAATGCATTTCTGGCGAATCTTGAATCTAATTTCCAAGTCGATAGTGAGCAACAGATATCAGGATTTATTAAAGAAGAATTAGAACCAGTTCTAAAGCATTTGTATGCTAATGAAAAATTAAAATCCGGTATCGATGATTATTTTAATGGTATTGATGATCTTGTAGATGTGTTGTATTACCATAGAAAACAATACGATAATACTATTGCTTCAATAAATAAGGAAATGGCTTCCTTGCTAGATCAAAAACAAGTAGAAGCTCAATTGATGTATCCGCATTATTTTGAGCGTTTTAAAACTGATGGTGTTGAGCACAATATGTATATTGGCGAATCCTTGACTAAGGAAGACAGTTTTAATCCAATTTACCTTTATAATTTAAGATTGTGGCAGCTGCAAGTTATGGTAGAGATGGAAAATGCTTACTACCAAATGCAATCTGATTTTCCTGTTGCGTTAGATGTTGCTTCGATGATTTTAGTTTTTAATCAACCTTTGACGATTAGCTTTAGAATGGATGAAAAACAGTTTGATGTTGATGGGACGTATAATGCCCGATATGAAATTGTGAAAAAGCGAGTTGATAAGGCTTATATAAAAGGTACTACAGAAAGAGTTACTCAAAAAGGAAAGATTAGCATCGTTTATTCTCAAAAGGAGGACGAATTAGAGTATTTACGATATGTAAGATTCTTACAATCAAAAAAGTATCTGGATGATGATGTCGAAATTGTGGAATTACAGGACTTACAAGCAGTTACTGGCTTAAAGGCTATTAGAGTAAGCGTGCTCTATCATAAAGATAAAAACGACAAAGCTTTTTATACCTATGATGATTTAATGAAAGAAATTAAGTCATAAGGTGTTATTAGCGTCTTGGTACTTTTAATTATGCAGAGAAGTAAAAAGAAATACCAAAAGCTAATACACTTATTACTATACCTACCATAAATACTGTATAAGTTAGCCTAAGTAGACCATACTTTCTGTTTAATACTAAGCCTAAGAAATAAAGATCCTTAGTGAGTGAGCCGTATAAATAGTCTTTGTCTTTCATCATTTCATTCATGGCCCATTCGAATTCATCAAGTTTCATTTGATGAAAATTACCAAAAAAGAGCAGGTTTACTTTTTTGTTTGCAACATCTTCTTTAGTGAATTTTCCCATAGTTACGTTTGGTCTTGTCGCTAATACTGATAATACAATTGAAGCTACTGTAAATACTAGGAATATTAAAGTTGGATAAATTAAATAAGTATTCGATGGGTTGTCTAATTTGGGTAGTAAGTTGGATAAAGCAACAGAAATAATTATAGCATTTACCGATAATAAAATATTGGCTTTAGTGTCTGCAATATCACTAAGAGTCATGTGATTTCTTAGAGCTACTCGGAACATGGTCTCTATACCGCGATCAGGTAGGTCCAATTTTTCTTTTTTAAATTTTAATTCGGCTTTCTTCTGTTTTAATTTCTCAGTATTTGCTTTAATTTTATTTTGACTTTGTATAAGGTTGGCTAAGTTTTTCCCTTTCCGTTTTTGCCATTTTCTGTTAGCTATATCGGAATGGAAGCTGTGATTGGTTAAAAACTCAATATTCTCTTCTAACCACTCCGTCTTTGAAACTTTTTTACCCTTGGTAAGCTCCCATTCTTTCTTTAGTAAGGCAGCATAGTCTTCGTAATTTTTGCTTGAGATATGAGCGCAGTCAGCATCACGTATTAGACATTCTAAGGTGTTCTTGGGTTCGTAGCTCATTTCAGTCGCCAATATAATCTTAGAAATATTGGAAATCTTTTCATCTGAAACTTTACGGGATTTTAAAAACTCAGATGCAATTATTTCGCTTTGTTTTTCATGACCTTCTATTGTCTCAGTAAAACCAATGTCATGAAACCATGCACCTATCAATAGTAGCTCTGCATCTGCTTCGGTTAAATCACTTTCTTCAATGAGTTCTTTGGCTTTAGATACAACTCGTTGTGTATGGGCTAAGTTATGATACACAAAAGAGGTGTCTAGGTGGTCGTTTAAATACGACGTGACGTATTGTTCTATGTCTTCTAAGAGGTTTTCCATATTCTATTAATCTTGACTAAATTAAGAATTATTTACAAGCTATTTATGTTAGTAATGTGCTAACTTAGCTAAATAACTTGATTTTTATGCAAGTCTAAACTTTTGTTTGGACGTAAATTGGTCTTATTAATTACTTAAATTAACCAAATTAAAATTAAATGCGACTAAACATCAGCGATACATTTAGCTGTGAATTGCCTGCTGATTCAAGTACAGAAAATACGAGACGTAAAGTTTTTGAGGCAACCCATTCTTTTGTAGAACCTAAGGTGCCATCGAATCCAAAAATAATCCACGTTTCTACCGATATGGCAAAGGCAATTGGATTAGATGAAGATGATTTAAGCTCAAATGCTTTTTTAGATGTATTTTCTGGTTCAAAACTTCAACCCAAAACCAGACCTTTTGCAATGGCATACGCAGGTCATCAATTTGGAAATTGGGCTGGTCAATTAGGTGATGGTAGGGCTATTAATCTATTTGAAGTAGAGCATAATCATAAGCGTTGGGCTGTGCAATTGAAAGGAGCTGGTGAAACACCTTATTCAAGGCAAGGAGATGGTTTAGCCGTTTTACGGTCTTCAATTAGAGAATATCTTTGCAGCGAGGCCATGTATTATTTAGGTGTTCCAACTACAAGAGCATTGAGCTTAATGTTATCTGGGGATGAGGTTTTAAGAGATATGCTTTACAATGGTAATGCTAACTATGAGAAAGGTGCTATTGTTTGTCGTGTCGCACCAACATTTGTTCGTTTTGGTAATTTTGAGTTGTTTGCAGCAAGGAACGATTATAAAAACCTAAAAAGACTTGTTGACTATTCTATAAAGTATTTTTATCCTCAATTAGGTGAACCTTCTAAGCAATCCTATATCCAATTCTTTAGGTCAGTAAGTGAGAATACACTAAGAATGATTATCCATTGGCAACGCGTTGGTTTTGTTCATGGTGTTATGAATACCGATAATATGTCTATTCTAGGTTTGACTATAGATTATGGTCCTTATGGTTGGCTAGAAGGGTATGACTTCGGGTGGACACCAAATACAACCGACCAACACAATAAACGCTATCGTTATGGTAACCAACCAAATATTGGGTTATGGAATTTATTGCAACTCGCTAATGCCCTTTATCAATTGGTAGAAGAGGCTGAGCCATTCGAGTCTATTCTCAATGACTACCAACTTAATTTTGAGCAACAGCATTTGGAGATGATGCGCTCTAAACTAGGATTAGTCAATCAAAATCAAAATGATCAAGCCTTGATTGAATCATTAGAGCATTGCTTAACAAGGGCTGAAACAGACATGACTATTTTCTTTAGGGTGTTGTCAAATTTCAAAAAGGGAAATGCATTATCAGGAATTGAAATTTTAAGAGAAGCACTTTATAACCCCGATGACTTAAACGAAGAGATTCTTGACCTATGGGAAGAATGGTATAAGAGTTACGACGAAAGACTACAATTAGAGCCATTAGACGACGTTCAGCGCAAGGTAAAGATGGACTCAGTTAATCCAAAGTATGTTTTGCGAAACTTTATGGCACAATTAGTCATTGATGATGCTAATAAAGGGGACTACAATCTGTTAGGTGAATTATTCTCCTTACTCAAAGCACCTTATGATGAGCAACCCAACATGGAAAAATGGTTTGTAAAACGACCAGAATGGGCGAGACATAAAGTTGGATGCTCCATGTTGTCCTGTAGTTCGTAAACTAATTAAAGCTCATGAATCTATTAAAAATTATGAGTAGTACTTGACTCAAAATAGAGAATTGTAAAGGATTAATTCTAAATACGTATTTATAACTACCTGTAAATCAAATGATTTTTAAAACATAATTAATTTAACTTCGAAAGCATAAATGTTATTTGTAACTTCGCAATAGCTTCAAATCTCTTACTGTAACCTTGAGTTAAAAGTAAATTTAAAATCACACAATGCCTAAGCCAATCAAAGTCATTAGTTCCTTATCATTAGTCTTGTTATTAAGCGCTTGTGCAACTTATAAGCCACAATACGGAAAGTCCGAAAATCAAATCGAGCCAACAACTAAGGCTGTAGAGCACACATTTTATTTAATTGGTGATGCAGGAAATTCTCAATTAAATAAAAAAGATAAAGCCCTTCAGGCCTTCGAAGAGGAGTTAGAAAAAGCCTCAGCGAATAGTACAGCGATATTCTTAGGAGACAATATTTATGAAAAAGGACTGCCTGAAAAAGGCGATGAGAACTATGATTTGGCTTCTTATCGCTTGAGAGTTCAAACGGAAGCAACAAAAAATTTTAAAGGACAAGCTCTTTTTATTCCAGGGAATCACGATTGGTATCACGGCTTAGATGGGCTTAAACGACAAGAAAAGTTTGTTGAAAAAAAATTAGGTAAGAATACATTTTTACCCGAGAATGGTTGCCCAATTGAAAAAGTGCATGTTTCAGATGATATCGAACTCATCATTATAGATTCCCAATGGTATATTACAAATTGGAATAAACACCCAAAAATTAATGATGATTGTGAATTTAAGACTCGAAATGATTTTCTCGATGAGTTTAGTAGCTTAATTAAAAAAGCAAGAGGAAAAACAACTATAGTAGCATTACATCATCCGTTATATACAAATGGTTCTCATGGAGGACAGTATTCTTTTAGTAGCCATATGAAGCCTCTTCCTGTGTTAGGAACATTAAAGAATGTTATTCGTAAAACTAGTGGAGTGGCTAATGTAGATCTACAAAACGCTCGATATAATGAGATGAAGCGTCAATTGGTGGCCTTAGCTCAGGTTAATAGAAAGGTGGTTTTTGTATCAGGTCATGATCATAATTTGCAGTATATAGTAAAAGATAATTTACATCAAATTGTTAGTGGCTCTGGATCTAAGGTTTCAGCGGTTAGAAATATGAATGCCAATTTTGGTTATGGTACTCATGGCTATGCTATTTTAAAAATTTATAAAGACGGTTCGTCTCACGTTCAGTTTTATTCAACAGATGACGAAAAACTAGTTTATCAAGGTCAAGTTTTACCTCCGAATGTAAAACCGGAGCCAGCTAATTATCCGTCTGAATTTCCTGAAACTGTAGCTGCTTCAATTTACACTGATGATGAGGTTAAAGCGACAGGGACAAGGAGGTTTTTTTGGGGTAAACGTTACCGAAAGTACTATGGTACTAAAGTTAATGCTCCAACTGTGAATTTAGATACATTATTTGGTGGTTTGAAACCTGTGCGTAAAGGAGGTGGAAACCAGTCTAAGTCCTTACGTTTAGAAGATAAAAACGGAGCTCAATATGTAATGCGAGCACTTCGCAAACAGGCATTGCAGTATTTACAAGCTGTTTTATTTAAAGATCAATATATAGAAGGGCAGTTCGATGATACAGCTACAGAAGATTTACTCTTAGATGTGTTTACAGGTTCTCATCCTTATGCACCTTTTGTTGTTGGTGATTTATCAGATGCAGTTGATGTTTACCATACGAATCCTACACTGTACTATGTACCCAAACAAAATGCATTAGGTGCCTATAATGCAGACTTTGGTAATGAGCTTTATATGATTGAAGAGCATACTTCAGAAGGACATAGTGACCTAGCCAGTTTTGGATTTCAAGATAAGTTGTTAAGTACCATTGATATGATGGAGAAATTGCATAAAGACGAGGATGTCGTAATTGATGAAGGATCCTATATTAGAGCACGGTTATTTGATATGCTTATAGGTGATTGGGATAGACATCAGGATCAGTGGAGATGGATTCAATTCAAAGAAGATGGAAAAAAAGTATTTCGACCAATGCCACGTGATCGTGACCAAGCCTTTTCAATAATGAGCGACGGATTATTACTTGATTTAGCAGTAAAATTGCTACCTGCCGCGAAATTATTGAGAAATTATTCTGATGACTTAAAAGATGTGAAAGGGGTTAATTTTGAACCTTATCCATTGGATAAAGAGCTTATTGTGCAATCCGATAAAAAGGTTTGGAACGCTCAGGTGAAAATGATTCAAGACGGGTTAACGGATGAGGTAATCGAGACTGCATTTTTAAATATGCCAATAGAAGTAAGAGATAAAACAGTAGAGGAAATTAAAAGGAAGTTAAAGGCACGTAGAGCTAATCTTCAAAAGATTGCTGATCGCTATTACGATTTACTGAATAATGTTGCGGTCATCAAAGGAACCAATAAAGACGATTGGTTCGATATTGAACGTCTACCAAAAGGGAAAACAAAAATTACAGTATATCGCATTAAAAAAGGTGAGAAAAAAGATAAGTTTATTGAGCGAATATATAATCATAATGAAACTAAGGAAATTTGGATCTATGGTTTAGGTGATGATGATGTTTTTCATGTTTATGGTAGTAATAGTGATAAGGAAATTAAAGTACGCTTAGTTGGTGGGCAGAATAAGGATACTTACAATATTAAAAACGGAAAGCGTATTACTTATTATGATTACAAATCAAAATCTAGTATTGTCAAGACAAATAAAGGGCACAAAAAGTTTACGGATAATTATGATACTAATGCTTATGATTATCGTAAATTAAAAAATAATACTACTCAGGTTTTACCTTCTTTTGGTGCAAATCCCGATGATGGTTTCAGAGTTGGGGCAAATGCCACATATACTGCTTATGGGTTTGAGCGTAATCCATTTACCTCACAACACAGACTTTCTGCGGTCTACTATTTTGCTACAAATGGTTTTGATTTTAATTATAAAGGAGAATTTGCAAATATATTTCCAAATGTAAATTTTGGCTTGGAAGCCCAGTTTAATAGTCCAAACTTCGCAGTTAATTTTTTCGGTTTTGGAAATGAAACCCCAAACCCTGAAGCGGATGAAAATGACGGATTGGATGTGAATATGGATTTTAATCGTGTAAAAATTAGAACCTTAAGTTTTATGCCATCATTGATTTGGCGCGGAGAAACGGGAGGAAGTTTGAAGTTTGGGATAAGCTATGAGAGTAATGAAGTAGAGCGTACCTCAGGAAGGTTTATAGAGAGTATTTCTGCTGATGATGCTGTTTTTGATAATCAAAATTTCTATGGTATTGACGCTGTATACAGCTATGTGAATAAAGATGATAATGCTTTTCCTACATTGGGGTTTCAAACGCTATTAAATACGGGTTATAAAAATAATACTACTACTACTAAAGGATTTGGGTATATCATATCAGAATTAGGGGTTGATTACAAGTTGGTGTCAAGCGGAAAGCTCGTATTAGCAACAAATTTGAGAGGGCATATAAATTTTGGTGATGGTTTTGAGTTTTATCAAGGGGCTACTTTAGGTTCAAAAACCGGTTTAAGAGGATATAGATTTCAAAGGTTTACAGGAAAGACTGCTTTTTCGCAATCCACTGATGTTCGTTGGCACTTTGGGCGTTTAAAAACAGGGCTTTTGCCAATTCATATTGGAATATATGGAGGGGTAGATTACGGTCGTGTATGGCTAGAAAACGATAATTCAGATAAATGGCATAATTCTCTTGGTGGTGGGCTATTTGTTAATATGGCAGAAATGATGACCGCACAGTTGTCTGCATTTAATAGTAGTGATGGACTTCGATTTGCATTTCAATTAGGATTTGATTTTTAATAGTTAGTCAATGTTAAAACTATAAAGATTTCCGCCAGTTGTTCCATTACGCTCGTCTGTTATAAGAACTTTGGAGTTTGTTTTAAAGGTAACACCTTCTTTTTGTGAGTCGTGGTCAAAAGGAAGTTTTTTAATCTTGCCAGAGAAGAAGTCGTCATCTATAAAATCACTTAATTTCCAGAGCTTATTGTGATTGAGAAGCACTACGATTTTTCCATCATCACTAATATCCGCAGCCGTTATTTTATTGTCTTTACCATCTAAGTTAAAATCTGAATGTATAATAGCTTCATGTCTTCCCGCTTTATTAGGGACTTTAATCACAATAAATTTTTTAGTTTCTTTACTAAAGATGTAAAAGGTATTATTCCATAAAAAGAAACCCTCAAAATCTTTAGAGCTTTGTTTTTTTGGCAGTGTAAACTCAATAATTTCGGCTGTAGCGTTAGTGTTGTGGAGATTATCAACGCTAATTTTTAATATTCTGAAAATCTTTCTTTTTTTATGATTATTACCAAAGTCTCCGATGTATAAATTACCATCCTGATCTGAAGTTAAATCTTCCCAATCAATATTACTTACGTTGTCTATACTAATAGTTTTAATGATTTTACCTTTGTCATTTAGACCTACAAGTTCACTATCATTTCCTGAATCTTGAATAGTCCATATAAGATTAGATTGTGGTATAGACTCAGCTGCAGAAACTTCTTTTAAACTATTATTAATATCTCCTAAAAACTGAAGTTGCCCCATGGATTGACAACTATAAATTATAAGGAAAACAAATATTAGTCTTTTGCAGTTTATCATTGTAATTTTATCTTTTCTATTTAAGACATTGAGTAAATACAAAGATATTATAATTATTGGTGGTGGAGCGGCCGGCTTTTTTGCGGCAATTAATATTGCAGAGCGATATCCAGGGCGTTCGGTTGCAATTTTAGAGCGCGGAAAACTAGGTTTACAAAAGGTAAAAATCTCTGGCGGTGGTCGATGTAATGTTACGCATGCAGAATTTATTCCTTCAGAATTGGTATTAAACTATCCTAGAGGTGAGAAAGAGCTTTTAGGTCCATTTCATAGGTTTATGACAGGTGACACCATAGCATGGTTCGAAGAGCGAGGTATAGAACTTAAAATCGAAGAAGATGGTAGAATGTTTCCAGTTACGGATTCTTCGCAGACAATTATAGATTGTTTTTTACAAGAAGCAAAAAAGCATAAGGTTGAGGTGTTTTATAATGAAGTGGTAAAATCCATTAATGCTGAGGAAATCAGTTTTGAGATAATGACTTCTAACGACAAGTTTGAGTGTGAGCAACTTGTAATAGCGACAGGGAGTAATCCTAAAATGTGGCAAATATTAGAGCAATTAGGTCATACAATTATTCCTCCAGCACCTTCATTATTTACGTTTGATATTAAAGATGAGCGCATCAAAGATATTCCAGGAGTAGTAGCTAAAAATGTAGAAGTAAAGATTATAGATTCAGATTTGGTGTCTAATGGTCCTTTGCTTATTACACATGTTGGAATGAGCGCACCTGCAATACTAAAGTTATCCGCTTTTGGTGCAATTGAGCTATCAAAACGGAATTATCAGTTTGAAATACAAATTAATTTTATTCAACAATCTTTAGAGGCATGCTTAGAGCATTTAAAAAACATAAAAAAAGGCTTGGCTAGAAAGCAAGTCACAGGTGCTACTCAATTTGAACTTCCTAAACGACTTTGGAAAAAATTAGTTCTGTCATCAGATATTTCTGAAACAGAACGATGGGCAGATATTAATAAACACCAAGTTGAAAAGTTGGCAAATCAACTCACAAGAGCCATATTTAAAGTAACCGGAAAGAGTACCTTTAAGGAAGAGTTTGTAACTGCAGGAGGTGTGGATTTAAAGGAGGTGAATTTTAAAACATTTGAAAGTAAACGCATCCCAAATCTATATTTTGCAGGCGAGGTGCTAAATATAGATGCCGTTACAGGTGGATTTAATTTTCAAAATGCGTGGACCGGAGCTTACATAGTTTCACAATCATTATAATCATATGAAGACGTATATTGCTTTGCTACGTGGTATTAATGTTGGGGGCCATAATAAAGTACCAATGGCAGAATTAAGAGCCTTATTGACTAAGTCGGGTTTTGAGAATGTAAAAACTTACATCCAAACCGGCAATATAATATGTCAAGATGAAGAGGGAGATGTAATAGATATTGAATCAAAACTCCGAAATACAATACTTGATTATTTTGGATTTGAAGTTGCTGTTTTAGTCAGAACTAGAGATCAAATTCAGGCCATTTTTGATCGTTGTCCATTTCCAGAAGATCAAAAAACCAATAGCTATTTTGCTATGTTATCTCATAAACCAGATCATGCTTTGGTAATTGAGGCCAAAGAGAAAACTTATGATAATGAAGTGTATGACATTATAGAAGATGCTTTGTATTTCTATTGTGCTAATGGTTATGGTAAGGCAAAATTCAGTTTAAATTATTTTGAAAGAAAATTAAAAGTAGATGCAACGGCAAGAAATTATAAAACAATGGTAAAACTGCTGGCATTGTCCTCAGAAAACTGAGACTTGCTCGCTATTTTCATTATTTTTGTATCAGAAATCAAAGTATATGACCGAACAAGATTTTATTCTCAAATCTTATGATTCTGACCTTAATGAAGGTGCTGTGAAATGGACCTCTCCAAGTAATATTGCCTTAGTCAAGTATTGGGGAAAACGTGCGCATCAAATTCCTGAAAACCCTTCAATAAGTTTTACATTATCTAATTGTAAGACCATAACGGAAGTCAGCTTCACAAAAAAAGAAGGATCGGATTTTAGTTTTGATGTTTATTTTGAAGGTGAAAAAAATGAAGCCTTCGAGCCTAAGATTCAAACCTTTTTTGAGCGTATTGAAGCTTACGTTCCTTTTTTAAGAGATTTTCATTTTAAAATAGATACGTCAAATACGTTTCCGCATAGTTCTGGTATTGCTTCTTCAGCTTCAGGTATGAGTGCTTTGGCTTTATGTTTAATGAGTATTGAAAAGCAATTAGGCGTTGCGCATAATACTGATTTTTTCAATAAAAAAGCGTCTTTTTTAGCAAGACTAGGATCAGGAAGTGCATGTCGCAGTATTGAAGGTGAACTCGTGGTTTGGGGTCAAAATAAAAGTACAGCCAGTTCGGATTTATTTGGTGTACGATATGCAGAAGACGTTCATGCTAATTTTAAGAATTATCAAGATACCATTCTGCTTGTAGATAAGGGCGAGAAACAAGTGAGTAGTACGGTTGGTCATAAATTAATGTTCGGACATCCTTTTGCGGCGCAACGTTTTAATCAAGCGCATGAGAATTTAGAGAAATTAACAACAATCTTAAAGTCTGGGGATTTAGATGAATTCATAAACATTGTTGAAAGTGAGGCTTTAACCTTACACGCCATGATGATGACCAGTATGCCGTATTTTATTTTAATGAAACCCAATACGCTAGAGATTATTAATAAGATTTGGTCGTATCGCAAAGAAAGCGATTCAAAGCTGTGCTTTACTCTAGATGCAGGTGCTAATGTACACCTTTTATATCCTGAAAATGAAAAGGATACCGTCCTTAGGTTTATTGAAAATCAATTGTCAAGGTATTGCCAAAATGGTCATTTTATTGAAGATCAGGTTGGTAAAGGATCAGAATGTGTTAAAAATTAACTTAGGCTTAGGTCTTGATTGTGAACGATACAGGAATTTAATACGTATATTTGTTAAAGAAATTTGCCCAACATAAATGAAAGGACCACTTTTTTACTCAAAAATTCTACTATTTGGAGAGTATGGCATTATTAAAGATTCCAAAGGATTATCTATTCCATATAACTTTTACAATGGTGCGCTAAAGGTTGATGAAAATCCTTCAGACGAGGCTATTGCTTCGAATAGGAGTTTAAAACGATTTGCTGACTATTTAGAGGAATTGGATGAGGATATGGTGCAGTTTGATAATGAAAAGTTACAGAACGATGTTGCTGCTGGTATGTACTTCGATTCATCCATTCCTCAAGGATATGGAGTGGGAAGTAGTGGTGCTTTAGTTGCAGCCATTTATGATAAGTATGCTTCTAATAAAATCACAGTGCTTGAGAACCTAACAAGAGAAAAATTACTGACCTTAAAGGCAATTTTCTCTCAGATGGAATCGTTTTTTCATGGCAAGTCTTCAGGTTTGGATCCGTTAAATAGTTACTTAAGTTTACCAATCTTAATCAACTCAAAGGATAATATTGAAGCCACTGGTATTCCTTCACAAAAAACCGAAGGAAAAGGAGCAGTCTTTTTATTAGACAGTGGTATTGTTGGTGAAACGGCACCAATGGTGAGCATCTTCATGGAGAATATGAAGAACGAAGGCTTCAGAAGTATGCTTAAGGATCAATTTATTAAGCATACCGATGCTTGTGTAGATGATTTTCTTAAAGGGGACATGAAATCACTATTCAGAAACACAAAGCAATTGTCTAAGGTGGTTCTGAATAATTTTAAACCTATGATACCAACACAATTCCACGAGTTATGGAAAAAAGGTATCGAAACTAACGATTACTACTTAAAACTGTGCGGTTCTGGTGGTGGAGGCTATATCTTAGGCTTTACTGAAAATATTGAAAAGGCTAAGGAAGCGCTAAAAGGACAGAAGTTAGAAGTCGTTTATAACTTTTAAAACTAAGACTAGAATATCTAGACCTCATAAGTGTTGAACTTGTGAGGTTTTTTTAACTCTCATTTTATGATTTCAAGACGGCAGAAACTCATTCTTCTTAAATTTTTCAGTCTGTTTTCTGTTGTTCGTGGCTACAACATTTTGGTAGTTGTTATTGCGCAATATTTAGCCTCTATTTACATTTTTGCTCCTGACAGACCAATCAAAGAGGTGCTTTTTGATGTGAACTTATTGATGTTGGTTTTAGCTTCTTCAGCAACCATTGCAGCAGGTTATATCATTAATAATTTTTATGATTCTGAAAAGGACTTAATAAACAGACCAAGAAAGACCATGTTAGATCGTTTGGTAAGTCAAAACACCAAGTTGTCCTTCTATTTTGTCCTTAATTTTTTGGCTCTAGTTTTTGCGAGTTATGTATCGTTTAGAACTGTGATATTCTTTGCGATTTACATTTTTGCCATTTGGTTGTATTCGCATCGTTTTAAGAAGCAACCTATGACTGGAAACTTAGTCTCAGCGATATTGACCGTAATTCCTTTTTTTGCCATATTTATTTATTACCGAAATTTTGAGCTGGTCATATTTGCTCACGCTATATTTTTGTTTTTGCTCGTATCCATGCGAGAACTCACCAAAGATCTTGAAAATTTAAAGGGAGACTTAGCTTTAGATTATAAGACCGTGCCTGTTGTTTATGGAGAGAAAACCTCAAAAACCATATTGACCATTTTAGTCATTTTTACCATAGTATCTGCTGTAGCTTTGATACTATTTTTTAATATTGGGCACATGTTTTATTTCTTTTACCTGAGTGTAATGTTGCTCATACTTTTCTTACTTATCCTGTGGAAATCAAATAAGAAAACACACTATTTAATTCTACATAATATTCTAAAGTTTATCATTGTAGCAGGTGTGTTTTCAATATTATTAATTGACAGCTCTGTTGTATTAAACCGTATTTAAATGAACACGACTTTAAAAATTGCTATGGCACAAATTGCACCTGTTTGGTTAGATAAAAGTGCCACCTTATTAAAAATAGAAGAACAAATTAAAGCAGCAGCAAAAGATCATTGCGAGCTTATTGTTTTCGGTGAAGCTTTATTGCCAGGATATCCATTCTGGTTGGCTTTAACAGGTGGTGCAGAATGGAATACTAACTTGAATAAAGAACTTCATGCCCATTATGTAAGAAATGCTGTGCGCATCGAGAAAGGGGAGTTAGATTCGGTTTGTCAATTGGCAAAAGACAATGAGATGGCCATTTATCTGGGGATTATGGAACGTCCTTTAGATCGTGGAGGTCATAGTATTTATGCATCCTTAGTATATATTGATGCATCTGGAGATATAAAATCAGTGCACAGAAAATTACAACCAACTTACGACGAACGTTTAACCTGGGCTCCAGGAGATGGAAATGGCTTACAAGTACATCCGTTAAAGGCCTTTACGGTTGGTGGTCTTAACTGCTGGGAAAACTGGATGCCATTACCAAGAACAGCATTATATGGACAAGGTGAAAACTTACACATTGCCGTATGGCCAGGAAGCGATCATAACACTAAAGATATTACACGATTTATTGCAAAAGAATCACGTTCTTTTGTAGTATCAGTATCGAGTTTAATGTCCAAAACGGATTTCCCTAAGGGCACACCATATTTAGAAGCTATATTGAAGAATGCTCCAGAGACGTTGGCCAATGGAGGAAGTTGTATTGCAGGACCAGATGGTGAGTGGATTGTAGCACCGGTACTTTACAAAGAAGGGCTAATTATACAAAGTATAGATTTTAATCGTGTTTTGGAAGAACGTCAAAATTTTGATCCTGTTGGTCACTACTCAAGACCAGATGTGACTAAATTAACGGTGAACAGAGATCGCCAAACAACTGTTGAAATTAAGTAGGTTATGTTAACTATTGTAGTAAATTTGCAAAAAAATCAACATGAGCAGACAACAAGATAGCAAGGGTAGAGGAAAAGCTTCGGGCAGAGGAAATGCTAATCGCAAATCTAAAAGTTTTGCAAGAGGTAATGCTCCAGTCAAAAAGAAAACACAACAAAAAAAATTAGCGGATTCTAACGATGTGCGTTTAAACAAATACATCGCCAATTCTGGGATGTGTTCGCGTCGTGAAGCCGATGAAAATATCGCCATTGGCTTAGTGACGGTTAATGGCAAAGTCATTACAGAAATGGGCTATAAGGTAAAGCCAACCGATGAGGTTAGGTTTGACGGACAGCGCATAACGCCAGAGTCAAAAGTTTATGTACTCTTAAATAAACCAAAGGGTTTTGCTACAACAACAGCAGAAGGTAAGGGAAGAACGGTTATGGATTTAGTGGCCAATGCAACAAATGCTAATATTAAACCTATTGGACGTCTGGGGCGTAACTCTTTAGGACTATTACTCTTTACAAACGATGATAAAGTGGTCCAAAAGTTCACCAATTCTAAAACTGGGGTGGCGCGTTTATTCCAGGTGGAATTAGATAAGAATTTAAAGTTTGAAGATCTTAAAAAGATTCAGGAAGGATTTAAAGTAGACGGAAAATTAATCACTGTAGAAGAGATTAGTTATATCGAAGGTGAGTCTAAAAACAAGATTGGTATAAAAATTAAGAATACAGGTAATACCATCCTTCGTACTATTTTTGACACACTTAAATACGATTTGGTAAAGATAGATTGTGTGGCTATTGCACATCTTACCAAAAAAGACATTCCTCGTGGTCACTGGAAACATTTGACGCAGCAAGAGGTAAATACCCTTAAAATGCTTTAATTCTGAGCAACGTCTACGGTATAAGTAGCAATAAGGTCATTCTTTATATAAAGGTGAACATCATAAAACCCGATTTTATCGAAGGTATGAGAAAACTTAAGTTGTTTACCCTCAATATTTATGCTGCTTAGGTTTACCTTTTTAGGTTCTATCCCATTATCAACAAGTAGATAAAGGTCTTCTTTATTGAGGTTAGCTTTTACGGTTGTTGTTAAATCCAGACTTTGATGCTTTTTAATGTCATGATGCATTTGTCTTGGCTGGTCTACAAACTCTAAATGCTTATAGGCATTGCCATAAATAACAGGAGCACTTAAAAACTGATCAAAAGTTGGAATCGTATCATTGAGTAACCACCATGTTGAGTCTACAGGGAAATGGTTAACTGCAAACAGTTTTGGGTTGGTTAAAAAGAAACCATTGTTATAAGCAAACTTAAATCGGTTGGTTTCTGGATTAGGAATACCACTAGCCCAAGTTGGGTCGCAGAGGTACCATTTATCATTTAGTTTTACAGCGTTCCAAGAATGGTTAGGAAGGTTTAATTTGTCAATATGCGTTGTACTTACGCGTCCGTAACCTTGTACAATTTCGCAGTCTATATTAGCTAAGTCGGATAAAGTTTTCACCAAATAGGCGTAACCTGTACAAATGGTACGCTCGCGTTTTAAAAGGTTTTTAAAAATGATTTGCCTAAACTTTGTATTCCACGCTTTAAACTTTAAGCTATCATCCTTGTAACGTTGACGTTTACGACTGTTTTTTAGGTAGAGACTATAATCATTAGCAATATTATCACAAACCCATCTGTAAATGGCTCTAAAACGTTCTACATCTGTATCGAGGTGCTCGGTAAGCTTTAACGAAAGCTCAGGAAGATTAGTTAATCGTTCTGAGCTCAGCGATAATGCAATACTATCTGCCTTTTTAAAATCGATATGACTAAAATCAGAGACTTGTCCATAGAAATGGGATTGGCCAATCATCAGGACAAAAACAATGTAAAAAAGAGATTTCAATGTAAACTGGGCTATCAGTTTTTACGTTTAGATCGGTACGGTGTATTAGCGTCTAAGGCACCAATCATATCTATCATAGCTTCGGTTAAAACTAAGCTAACAAACGTGGTTTCTGTACCAATGATATACTCTTGCGTTTCAAAACCAATAAATGAAATGAGCAAGACATCACCAGTTTTAAGTTTCTCAGGAAAGGTAAATTCTCCTTTCTCATTAGTCACCACACCATTTCTAGCGCCTTTTTTTCTAACATTAACGTCCTTTAATGGACCATTTTCATCACTAATAAGCCCTTTAATAACACGCTCGTTTGTGGTAGGAGTGTCGGTGTTTGTTTGCCCGAAAGCAGTGTTTAGTGTAAACAAGAGCATCAATAAAGTCAATAGACTTAAAGTGCTGATAGATGATTTTTGAGTTAAGACTTGTGTTTTCATAATACCTGTGTTTTTGTTTACAGCTAAGCTAACAGTCATGATCAAAGATATAAAATGGGTTTGAGTTTCTAATGGATTTGGTTGAGTAAAGTCTTGTTTTTATTGAGTTTAGGGTTTTGCTTAATCAGTATACAGTATTTCTTAATTATAAAAATAGAAGGCATTAGTATTTATTTCTCTTCCCCTTATTCCAGAATTCTTTTCCATTTCTTTATTGTCATAAATTCTAAAAACTTTTATTGGTAATGAATCTGGTGTTTTCGATTGAATTCTTTTATAAAATGAATTATCGCCACTAATGCTTATAGATAGACTTTTAGTAATCATTTCATCAGAGATTGATTTGTCTGCAAAAACCCTGAAATGAAATCTATTTTCTAAAAGACTTATATGTTCATCATTTAAGATTTCCCTGTGATAATTTAGTGGGTGTTGGGAGGGTTTTATTCTAGATTTAAACGTTTTGATATCAGATTCAAGAGTGCTTAGATTATTCGAAAGTTCTGTTTTGGCAAAAGGCTTTTACCAGATTGTCCAATAAATACTTTTAAGCCATACATCGGATCCAGACTATTTTTAAGGTAATAATTTAGATTTTTTACTGAATCATTTACTGGTAAGGACAAATTAACTCCATATCGTTTATTGAGATATTCGATATAATTATCAACTCTCATTAAACTGGCATCAAATTGACCGTTTGTATTACTAAAAGAGCCAAATAAGGTGTCTCGAGTCTTAGATAATCTATATGTTATAGTCACATCTTGAATGGAATCTAACCATAAATTACTTGGTAAGCTAAATTCTATTTTATCTTTAGATGCTTTCCATTCAACACTTTCAGTAAATTCTTCAGAAAAAACTAAACGATCTGGATAAAAATGCATTCTTGTATAGCCGTCGTTATCAATTCCGTACCATGTTCCATTTAGTTCTTTTTCATAAGAATTCTGGCCACAGGTAAAAAGTAAAGTAATCGCTAAAAATATAATTATGTGTTGTGCTTGTTTCAAATTACGTCTAACAGTTACATTGGATAATTAGTCAAAGTTAGATTTTAATTGAGCGGAAATGTAATCCCAACTGCAAGAGCACCAACATATTGTTTAACCGAAGGCTGATAATAATAGGTAAATCCTAAATCAACATTATTATTCTTTCCAAGTTCAAGTCCGAAAGAAAATGGGATGTGATATGTGATTCCGCTTTTTTTTATATCGTCAAATGCTGTTAAGGTTTCAAATTTTCCAATTGAAGTTCCTATTCCAAATTCTACATATGGTGCTACCCAAGGAATTGGTGCTCTTACTCGTGCTTTTCCACCAAGTAAAAAGGCTTTTGATTCTGCTTTTTCATTAGTGGGATTGCCATTTAAGTCTTCACCATTTGAGCTTGTTATAATAAAACCAACATATGGTCTAAGTTCGAGCCAAGATTTTACCTCAAGAACTAAGTCTCCTTGGGCAAAAAAACCATCATCTGCAATTTCATCAACACTGTCATAAGGCGCACTCAACCCATATCCAACTTGAGCATTTATTGATCGTTCTTTAATGAATTGAGCTTCAACTAAATTTGAAAACAAACAAATTATCAATAATAATAGACTTTTTTTCATCATGTAATATCTCTAAGAATATGCTAACGAATATATGCATTTATCTGGGGTATTTATGGGACAAGCCAAGTTTTAAAATGTTAAATTTGTGTGCATTATTCGTTGAATAAATACTTGAAATACAAAAGGTTAAATTCACAATTTAAATCCTTTTTAAAAAAAATCTAAAAATGTTTGGTGCATTAAAAAATAGCCTAACTTTACTCTAAGTTAGGAACTACTAATTAAGTACGTTCTTGATTGAGCTGAACACATTGAAAACTGTTTTTGCGTTCGGGTTTTTGAAAATTAGGAAGTTGTATTCAAAAACTGCTTATCAGATAAGTGACCGAATTTTAAAGCTTACTTCCGATTTTATTTCCCATACCAGCCAATGTCTTAAAGCAATAGGACAACTATGTTATTCTCACTTTTTAACTTGTAAATCAACCTAACATGAAGAATAAAACAGACCTACACCTAAAGCGCGTTATTGTTGACTTTAATAAATTGACTCCAGAAATTCTGGCTTTGCTTGTTGAGAAATATCCAGATGGCTATGATGATGATCACATTATTACCTTCAAAAATTTAAAAAACGAGGTGGTTGAGGCCGTTGAAGTAACAACAGAGGATACCAAGTACTTAGTAAAAGTGAGTACGAGGTTGGCATTAACTATGGAGAACTACGATGACGATGATTATGAGAAGTTTGATGATGATCCTGAAGCAGCGCAGCCTCCTGAGGATTTAGAAGATTAAACCGTAATCTTTTTTTTAAATACCACTTCCCAGAGGAAAGCAGCATAGACCAAGAGGTATTCTAAACTAATAATCCATAGGTTTTCCGATTTTTCGGAGGTTCCAATGCCAAGATAAGCGAGGTAGCTTAAAATTATGACCAAACTCCAAACCAAAGGAAACCTATAACTGGTAAACATGCAGAGTAGTACTAAGGTAGATATATACCATGGATGCACAGTTGTACTTAAAAAGAGATATATCGTAAAGGCTAGAAGCATTGAACTTGCCAGTGTTTTAAAATCATTGTTTTGTTGTAGGAATGCTAAACCTAAAATAGAGAGTAATGTAATTACAGGTAATATTTTACTAATGGTTTGTATCTCATTGTATCCTGTAATACTAAATCCTATTTCTCTTAGTATGTAATAAATACTTGCATTGAATTCAAAATTTCCAAACCAAAGGCCAACTGTCTCAACATAGTTGGTTATAAATGCCATGGAAAAGAAGGGTGAAAACAGAAGCACAATACTTAGGCAAACAATTGTATAAAAAAGCATAAGCTGTTTACGACCTGCCATGATCTTGTCTTTTTTAACGAACCACCAGAAAAAAAGCGGTAGAAACATTAATGGGATGAGCTTAACCGACACTGAACAGGCAAAAACTAATGCGGCCCATTTCCATTTTCCTGAATGTAATAAATACAGACTCCAGATAAGGAAGAAAAGCATCACACCTTCAAAATGGAGATTGCCTGTGAATTCTATGATTATAAATGGATTAAGGATGTACCAAAAAATACGATTTGATGGTAGCTTTAATACTTCTAGTAGCTTTTTGCCAAAATATAGAGTTCCGATATCAGCCGATATGATCAATAGACGCATGCCAATGACCGAGCTTAAAATGCCTTTACCTGGAAACAGATTGCCAATTACGAAGCATAATTGATTTATTGGTGGGTAATTGGTAAAATGTTGAGCGCTAAGTTCTCCCATACCACCATGTAATTCTGTGGCTAAGGGAATTGAAGGATTCCATGTGATTACTGTATTGGGTGCATATAAATAAGGATTAAAGCCTTCTAAAATCATAGTGCCATCCCAAATAAAACGATAAAAATCTTGTGATAAATTAGGAAGAGCTAACAGAAATAGGAATCTAAAAAGTATGGCTGCTCCTACCAGAATTCTAAAGTAAAATCCTGTAGATTTTATAATCTGAAAAGCAAAAATAAATAGCACAAGATAAAGCAATACTAACTTAACGGCTTCGGTGCGTTCAAGATCATAAGCAAACCAAAAGTATAGCACACTACTCAAGAGAATATATAGTAAAGTGAGCGGTTTGTATTTAATGATATTAGCTAGTCCTAGCATAGGTTAAATGTACAGGAAATTATTAGATTGAATACCATAGTCCTTTCTTGAAATGTTTCATAATTTTAGTTGAATAATAATTAGACTCCTAGATCCTTTGGTTTTGACTTAGGATTAAAAGATGGTATTACTTATGTGTATTTTTTCATAAGGATAAGTCAGCACAAAATGACCACTATAAATTTTCTACCTAGGGTTGAGTAATGTTATTGAAGGTTAAAAAACTATTTAGAATGCGGTATAATACCTTTAAGAAAGAGAAAGTTCTATACCTTAGAACTTAAAGACTTAAAGAAGACATAACCAAAGCCAATACAAAGCATAAGGTGGAATGGGAATAATCCGAAGTCTCCACCTTGATCTCCAACGATAAAAGCACTATATAAACCAAAACCAAAGTAAAGCATAAGCAAGCCTTCAATAAGGACATTAGAAGATAGCTTTTTTCTCAAATATTTATTGTTCTTCCAGTTGTCTTTGAACTTTCTAATATTGAATTTTGGGGTTCTCACAAACTCACTTTTCTTTCCAATATGACCCTCTAATACAGCTATTGAGTTATGAAGTGAAAAGCCCATAGCAATAGAGAAAAAAGTAAAGAACATGCCTATGTAGCTAAAGAACTTTTTAAAACCACTACCGTAAATGTTTTTGTACATAAACCAATAGCACACAAAGAAAATTATAGTGCTAATTATAAAGAAGCTCATGACATAAAAGTAGTCTCTTAAATGCGCATATTCATTTTTAATATAGAGCATTGGAATACTTAAAATAGCAACAACAAAAATGCTTAAAAACATGGAACTATTTAATAAGTGTAGTAATCCATGAATCTTAGTTTTAGGGGAAATGTTATTGGATTTGATAACGCGCCAAAGCATTTTTCTAAAATTCTCAGCACCTCCTTTATTCCAACGGAATTGTTGAGAGCGTGCCGCACTAATTACTATTGGTAATTCGGCTGGTGTTTCAACATCTTCAAGATATTTGAATTTCCAGTTTTTTAACTGTGCTCTGTAACTTAAGTCTAAATCTTCAGTAAGCGTGTCACCTTCCCAGTTTCCAGCATCGATAATACATTCTTTACGCCAAACTCCAGCAGTACCATTGAAATTGATAAAATGACCTTTGCTATTACGTCCGACTTGTTCTAAAGTAAAATGCGCATCTAAAGCAAATGCTTGAATTTTTGTAAGTAACGAATAATTTCTATTGATATGGCCCCATCGTGTTTGAACAACTCCAATTTCTTTATCCTTAAAATAAGGGACTGTACGTTTTAGCCAATTAGGTTGTGGTAAAAAATCAGCATCAAAAATGGCTATGAATTCCCCTTTGGCAATTTCTAAGCCTTCCTTTAAGGCTCCTGCTTTAAATCCAACCCGATTTTCTCTGGTGATATGTTTAATATCTAGACCAGTTGCTGCAAGCTTTTCTATCTGTGCCTTGGTTGTATGAATGGTTTCATCTGTTGAATCGTCTAAAACCTGAATCTCTAATTTCTCCTTTGGGTAATCTAATAATGCAATGTTATCTAATAGACGTTCCATAACGTACATCTCGTTGAAAACAGGCAATTGTACTGTTATAAATGGTACTTCAGAAGGATTATTTAAATCAAAAGTCTCGCAATTGTCGCGCTTCTTTTTTGAGCTAAGGTAGTTGTAAAGTAAATTTAGCTGTGCTAAAGCATACATAAATATCAGTACGATAGCTATGGTGTAAATAATAATAATTAAATACTGTAGATAAATCACTTAAAACTGTATTTAAAAATCCATGTAAGGATTTTAACGCCTGCAAAGATAGCACCTTTTATTGTTCCTGAAACTTTTGAGACACCTATTCTATTTCTATAATTCACGGGAATCTCTTTATAACTTAAATTTTGTTTCAAAGCTTTAAGTTGCATTTCTACCGTCCAGCCATAGGTTTTGTCTTCCATGTATAGTCCAAGGAGCTTCTCATATTTGATTGCTCTAAAAGGCCCTAAATCCGTAAAGGTAGACCTAAAGAAGAGTTTCATCAAGGATGTGGCCAGCCAATTTCCAAAAATTTGTGGTCCAGTCATTGACCCTTCTTCTCGTAATTCTGGTACTCGAGCTCCTATTACAAAATCAATATCATCTACTATTATTGGTGCCACAATTTTATCCAGTTCTTCAGGGTAATCACTATAATCTCCGTCTAAGAAAACTATAATATCAGGCTTCTTGGTTTGCTTGGCAATATAGTCCATACCATTTAGACAGGCATAACCATAACCTTTATTAGGTTCCGTTAAAACGGTAGCTCCAGCTGCTTTGGCATTTGCTTCGGTTTGGTCAGTGGAATTATTGTTTACAACTATGATTTCATCGACACTATTTGGGATAGCTTTTATAACGAGCGGAATTGATTCTTCTTCGTTAAAAGCTGGAATGATGACTTTAATTTTGGTCATTTAGTATAATCAGATAGTTTATTTTCTTTTTTAAATGACTTTAAATCGGTCCACTCTTTAATTTTTTTACCTTTAGTGTATTTCACAGCTGAGGTTAGCTTTTCATTTTTATACATCAGGCAATACCCATTTTTTGGTTATTTTTAACTTGACATTGATAATTTACTGCTCCGTTTTCATTATAAGAGATCTACCAATCTATTTTTTTGCCATCTTTAAAATGCCTTTCACTTTCAATCGTTCCGTTTGAGCTGTAATGTTTCCAATATTTAGTTGGAAGGTTGTTTATAAAATGGCCTTCAGTTTTTGGAGTTCCGTTTTCATAATAGGTTCTCCAATAGTTTACTTTTTTGCCATTTTCAATCCAACCTGCGGATTCTAGAGTACCGTTTTCAAAATAGTTCTTTTGATAGTGCTTTTGGCAAAGGCAAAGCTACAAATTAGGCAGGAAATAATTACGAAGCGCATTACTTTTGATTTACAAGTTCAATGAGGTCAACATCATTTCCTAATAAAACCTCTGTCGGATTAATTCGTCCTTTCATACTATCATTCTCTAATTTTAACACTCCTCTCGGACAAACTGCTGCACAAATACCGCAGCCAACACAGCTTGAACGGACTATATTTTCTCCTTTCTGAGCATATTGTCTCACATCAATACCCATTTCGCAACTGTTAGAACAATTACCACAAGAAATACATTGGCCGCCATTAGTCGTAATTCTAAATTTTGAAAATAAGCGTTGTTGAAATCCTAAAATAGCTGCCATAGGACAACCAAATCGACACCAAGCTCTACTTCCAAGGATTGGATAAAAGCCTGTGCCAATTACACCAGAAAAGATGGAGCCAATGTAAATGCCATATGTTGATCGTAATGCTCCAGATTTAATATAAAACAGCTGATCTGTCGTTCCTGTGTAATGCATTGCTAATAACAATCCGATGGTAACAAAAAATCCAATAGCACCGTATTTGGCATCCTTACCTAATTCATTGCGTTTAAAAACCATTACTCCAACAAAAATCAAGGTTAAAAAGGCTATGACTAAAGTAATGAACACACCACGTGTTAACCAAAAATCGTTACTGCTGTAGCCTAAATAGGTATAGACCATAGCGGTTGTCATAACAACCGAAAAGACTAAAACAGTATGAATTAACCAGCGTTCTAATTTCCAAGCAGATTGTTTTTTGGATGATAACTGTCTAAATGGATCTCCAACAGTTTCCGCTAATCCACCACAACCGCAAACCCAAGAACAGTACCAGCGTTTACCATATTTGTAAGTTAAAATTGGCGTGATGACAAAAATGGAAACAATTCCAAATAAAATGAGGGCTAACCCAATGTTACCATTAGACAGAAATGCTTTCACCGACCATTGGTCAAAAATATAATAGTTCAATGGCCAAATGCTTTTAAGATCGTAGTATGGGAGGTCATTATTCATCACATACATGAACTCTGGAATTAAGAACGCAAAAGCCAATTGAAAGAACATTACAGAGATAGTTCGTATTTGTTGGTAGCGATTGTGCCTGTATTTTAATATAAACTTGTACCCAAAGGCTAAAATAGCTATGGTATATAGGGTTCCGTACACAAACCATTGGCTGGCATTTCTACCACTTAATAGTTGACTCAATGGATCAAATAAATGTATTAATCCGGTGTTTTCAGCACCATCTTTTCCTAACCCTAAGTATTGCGGATAAAAGTATAATACGATGTAAAAAGCCGTTAAAATTACACCTAATATCCAGCCCCAAACTCCTCTTGCGGATACAGATTTAAACCAGACGCCGTCATTTTTGACACCTTCTAATTTATGTATATATGCTTCTCTAGAGTAGATTACTGTGCCTATAATTATGAGACCAAGGGATAGGGTTAAGAACAAACCTTCATTCGGGAAATTAGTATTGAAAAGTGCTAAGGTCATAATAAACAACCCAATAATTCCAAGTCCTAATGCTACCTTTTGTTTTGTAGTTATATCTAAAGCATCTGGTCGAGCCAAAGACATGCTATGATTTAATTTATTGCTCATTATATGCGGTTTGTAATTTCTGAGAGAAGGCTTTTAAAATGTCGTTTTCAAATCTTGAATAAAATTCTGGGTCAAAGTTGGCTTCAGGTAAATGTTCAATCACATAGTCAACATCGCGTTTTTCGGTTAACCATCGATCAAAAGTTTCATGACGCATTCTTATGCCAAAGGTGTTGATGCCTAAAAATTCATTGGTAGTTTTATGATAGGCTACTGTAATACATTTGGTGTCGTCTTCGTGTTTCCAATGAAAGTGTTCTTCATAGTCTGGTCGACCTTTACTTCCAAATACCCAACCATAAGTTTGGTATTCGATATCCATAAATTTTGCTGAGTTAAACCAATGACCAGGATTGTATGGTATGCGATTTCCACATATAGTTTGCGCTAAAGTTTCGCCCATCATTCTACCAGTATACCAAACAGCTTCAATAGGTCTTCGGTTACCAATCGCTTCATGTTGTTCTGCACAATCACCAATGGCATACACATCTGGGATATTAGTTTCTAAATAACGGTTCACCTTTACACCACGACCTGTTTCTATGTTAGAATCTTTAATAAAATCGATGTTTGGTGAGACTCCTGCGGTTAAGCCAACGACATTGCATGGAATTTCTTCACCAGTCTCTTCGATAATTACGGATTTAACTTTACCGTTTTCATCAGAGACAATCTCTTTTAGGTTGGTAGATAATCTTAAATCTATGTGATGATTTTTAATATGCCTGTTGATCATGGCGCTTTCTCCTTTGGGTAAAACTCCATTCCAAAAGCTCGATTCACGAACTAAAAAGGTTACAGGAATACTGCGGCTATTTAGCATTTCGGCCAGTTCTATACCTATAAGACCACCACCAACAATAACAGCGCGTTTACAGACTGCTTTATTAGGTGCATGCTTTTCAAGATTCTCCAAATCTTGCTTGTGATACATGCCCATCACACCATCCAAATCTTGTCCAGGCCAACCAAATTTATTAGGCTTGCTGCCAGTGGCTATGACAAGCTTGTCATAAGCTAACAGTTCTCCAGACGAGAAGTGTAAGCGTTTTGTACTTGTTTCGATGTTTTCTACATACCCTTTTTTAAGATCAATGTGATTCTTCTGCCAGAACCAATTTTCATAAGGCTGTGTATGTTCGAATTTCATATGGCCCATGTAAACATACATTAATGCAGTACGCGAGAAAAAGTAATCGGTCTCAGCAGAAACAATGGTGATTTTTTTATCAGAGAGCTTTCGGATATGTCTGGCTAGTGTAACACCAGAAATACCATTACCGATGATAACAATGTGTTCCATAAAATTTGATTGTTAGTGATTGGTCTGTCGAACTTAAAGGTAAGAACTTAATTGCTGCGTTCAATTTAGAAAGGATTTAAATTAAAATCCAAGCTGTAAGGTTTTAAATGAAATACAGACGTCAAAATTCTTTTAAAAATCTTGTAAGTCAACCAAATTGTATGCGACATAAGTGCCGTTAATCAAAATTTAGATAAACATGAAATGCTTGGTATATATGATGGTTTTCTTAATGTCGATGAGTGTAAATACTCAGAATCTTTCGACATTCTTCTCAAAAATAAATACTTTTTTACAAACCCATGTTAATGATGGTAAAGTAGATTATAGGGCGATTCATAAAGAACAATCGAGCCTTGATGAACTTTTAAAAATCGCTCAAGGAATTTCGGTTGATGTTTCAGATGCAGATAATTACCAAGCCTTTTGGATTAATGCTTACAATCTTTCAGTCATCAAAGGAATTATAGATCATTATCCTACAAAATCGCCACTAGATAATGCTGGGTTTTTTGATAAGACCACTTACAATTTAGCGGGAAAATCTATCACACTTAATGATATTGAACACAAATTATTAAGAGCGCAATTTAAAGATGCTAGATTTCATTTTGTATTAGTGTGTGGGGCTCTTGGGTGTCCTCCATTAATTAGTGAGGCCTATATGCCAGAAACTTTAAATAAACAGTTGGATGCCCAAACTAAAATTGCCTTAAATGGTACTTTTTTAAGGGTAAACACTAAGAAAATGAGAGTGGAAGCTTCTGAGATTATGAAGTGGTACAAAGAGGATTTCACCATGAATGGTATAAGTGAAATTGAATTTATTAATCAATATCGAACACAGCAAATTCCAGACAATTATAAGTTGAGTTATTTTACTTATAACTGGAACTTAAATAAACAATAAGAATTAGCAAACAATCAAATAGGGCGATGATGAAAAAAATCAGGTTACTCGTAATAGCTATGCTATTATCATTTATAGGATTCGCACAATACGATGAGGATTCTCAGAAAAGTGTGATTCAAGAATTTACACCTTCTATTTTACTTATAAAAGGACAATGGGATATTAAATGGTTCAATAATTTATATACCGAAACAAGAGCGACTTTTGGTGGAAATGAAGGTGATGTGCCAAGAAACACATTCTTTACCTCGACTGTAGATATTTTTACTGGAGTATCCGATAGCAGACGTGTTAATGTAGGTTTACTTTTAGAGTTTAGATCTAATGTTATTGGCGGAAGAGATGCTTTTGATGTTTTTTCATTTGATGGCGAGGCAGGATCAGCACGTTCTGGATTCACATCTTTAGCTCCAGCCATTAAGTTTAATCCAATTAAGAGTATTGGCAACTTTACCATACAATCCGCTTTGCATATTCCATTAGTTGATCAAGAGTCTGAACAAAGAGTGTTCTTAGATCAGAATGGGTTTATATTCCAAAACCGTTTCTTTTACGATTACAGTTTTGCTGATGGTAAGTGGCAATTATTTACGGAGTTAAACACAGAATATAATTTACCTAAAGAAGGGAGTTTCGCTACTAATAGCTTACGCTTATTACCAGGTGCATTTGTAAGTTATTTTCCAAGTTCAAAGTTCACCATTTTAGGATTAGTACAGCATTTACAATTAATTTCGTTCAATACTGACGGTTTTGAGCAAGATGCTACTATTCTTGGTGGTGGTGCTAAGTATCAGCTTACAGATGAGTTTAATTTAGAGTTTTTATATTCAAACTTTGTGCGTGGTAACGATACAGGCTTGGGGCAAACTTTTAATATAGGTTTAAGAGCTTTATTCTAAGATTTATATAATTTAGGCACTTAATTTATTTGGTGTGAAATGGTTTAAGTGCCTTTTTTTATTGCTTATTTCAATGATGTTATCCTCTTGCAATGGCCAGGAAGATAAAATTAATGGAGTAAGCTTTGTTGCTTCTAGGGATCGTATTGATTCAACGCATGTAAAGCCTGTGATCGAGGTTAATGCTAATTATGCGGCAATAATGCCCTTTGGTTTTATTAAGAATTTAGAACATCCTGAAATTGTTCATAATACCAAAAGACAGTGGTTTGGGGAAACTAGAGCAGGGGCTAAACAGTATATCGAAGAGCTCAGAAAGTCCAATATTAAAATCATGGTTAAGCCTCAGATTTGGGTTTGGCGAGGTGAGTTTACGGGATACATTAAAATGACAACTGAAGACAATTGGAAGGCTTTAGAGGGTTCTTACACAAACTTTATAATGGAATATGCTAACTTGGCTCAAGATGTCAAGGCAGAGATATTATGCATTGGTACAGAACTAGAGCAATTTGTAAAACATCGCCCAGAGTATTGGACGGCTCTAATACATAAAATTAAAGAAACTTATAAAGGCAAACTCACCTATGCGGCCAATTGGGATGAGTTTAAACGCACTCCGTTTTGGAATCAGCTCGATTATATTGGTGTAGATGCCTATTTTCCAGTAAGTGACTTGCAAACACCAACTTTGAAAGACTGTCTTGAGGGTTGGAAAAAACATAAACCAGTAATTAAGACCTTATCAGATCAATATGCCAAGCCAGTACTCTTTACAGAGTACGGTTATAGGAGTCTTGACTTTGCAGGAAGGCAACCTTGGGTGTCTGATCATAATCTACGTGATGTAAATCTTCAAGCTCAGGTCAATACAACAAAAGCGTTGTTTGAGACTTTTTGGAAAGAACCTTGGTTTGCTGGTGGATTTGTTTGGAAATGGTTTCATAGCCATGAAAAGGTAGGGGGCAACGACAATCCAATGTTTACTCCTCAAAACAAACCTGCTGAAAACGAAATTAGAGCTTACTACAAGACTGAATAATAGTTGTAGGAATTCGTAAGGTTATTCCTAGGGCACGACAAAGTTTAGGAATAACCATTAAATGAAACAAATCCTAATTTTATTTTTAGTTCTTTTTAGCAGTATTAGTTATGCTCAGAATAAAGTTACTGACCTTAAAGTACAGGGCAATAAAAAACTTAAAACATCATTTATAAAAAAGATGTCTTTTATAAAGTCTGGAGTAGCCTTAGATTCTTCGGTGATTGAGGAAGATATAAAACTGCTTAAGCGCTTACCATCCATTGCGCATGCGTACTACCAAGTTTTTCCAGCAGAAAAGGAAAATGAGTACAATGTGTTTTATAATATCGAAGAAAATTTCACCATTATTCCTTCAGCAAACGTTTACACCACCAATGATGATGAATTTGCGTACCGTTTAGGATTATACGAGTTTAATTTATTTGGTCAAAACATCACCTTTGGTGGCTTTTACCAAAAGGATATTTATGATTCCTATGCCTTTAATTTTAGAGCGCCATTTTTATTTTCAAGAAAATTAGGTTTAGCTATAAATTACCAAGACTTAACAACTCAAGAACCTGTGTTTTTTAATAATACAACCGCAGACTATCGCTATAATAACAGATCGTTTGAGGTGCTTGGTTTGTATCGCTTTAATTTTACCAATCGTATAGAATTAGGTGTTAACTTTTTTACTGAGGATTATCAGTATAAATCTGGCGCCACTAGTCCTAATGTGCCACAAGAACTTAAAGTAGATAAGCTATTGTGTAAATTCATCTACGAATACAATAATCTAAACTACGACTACCAATACGTAGAAGGATTTAGAAGTATTTTTAATTTTCAGTATGTGCATTCGAGAGACGAAGAACAATTACCAGATTTTTTAATTGGTTGGAATGACTTTCAATATTATGAACGTGTGGGTAAAAAAGGAAATTGGGCCAGTAGAATACGCCTAGGAATTGCTACAAATGACGATACTCCATTTGCACCGTTTGCTGTAGATAATAACTTAAACATACGAGGTGTAGGAAATCTTATAGATAGAGGTACTGCTGCTATTGTTGTTAATACGGAATATAGGCATACCCTCTATGAAAAGGGCTGGTTTGCCTTGCAAGGCAATGCCTTTGTAGATGCAGGAAGCTGGAGAAATCCAGGTGGTGATTTAGGTGATTTTGCAGATGCTCAAAACCTGCGAGTATATCCTGGTTTCGGTTTACGTTTTATTCATAAAAAAATATTCAATGCCATTTTTAGAATTGATTATGGGATTGGGATAACACCAGATTCAACCCAAGGATTTGTATTTGGAATAGGGCAGTATTTTTAACCCTAATTTAAACTTCAAATTGAGGCATTTCTGTTATTTCGGTTAGCTTTGTAGCTAAAGCCAATTCATATGCGCACATTAGCAATAGGAGATATTCATGGTGGCCTTAGAGCACTTACTCAAGTTTTAGAACGAGCAAATGTTACTGATTCTGATAAACTTATTTTTATGGGAGATTATGTTGATGGCTGGAGTGAGTCTGCCCAAGTTATGGATCGATTAATTGAACTATCAGAGTCTAACTCATGTGTTTTTATAAAAGGGAATCATGATATCTGGTGTGAACAATGGCTGGCTGATGGAACGGTAAATGACATCTGGTATTTACATGGAGGCAAAGAGACCATCGAAAGTTACGAAGGCTATTCTGATGAGACCAAACAGCGTCACCTTGATTTTTTTGAAACCATGCCAGTATATCACATCGATGAAGAACAACGGCTTTTTGTACATTCAGGATTTACCTCAATGCACGGAGTAGAGCGCGAAACGCATAGAGAAACCTTTTATTTTGACCGTACATTATGGGAAATGGCTTTAACTATGGATAAACGCATTGCAAGGAAGTCAGAATTATATCCAAATCGACTTAAGCATTATAAGGAAATTTACATTGGGCATACACCAACATTAAATTATCACAAATACCAGCCAATGAATGCTATTAATGTTTGGAATGTAGATACTGGAGCGGCCTTTACAGGATCGCTATCGGCTTTAGATATAAATTCTAAAGAAGTCTTTCAGAGTGATACTTTACCAATCTTGTATCCTAATGAAATGGGTAGAAATAAGTAGAGCTTAGCGGATGTGTTTTTTATAGTACTCTAACATCTCTTCAGCTGAAGCACCAAACCAGCGTTTCATATAGATCGCCCAAAAATGGTATTGTAATTTCCAGATTCCTACTTTTTTGTAGAGTCTTGCTGAGGTCCTAATCTTTTTATTAATCACCACAAACTCTTTACGTTCATATAATTCATTAATTAAAATATTATCCTCATAAATCACGTAGCGCTCATCAAATCCACCAATTTCTTCAAATAAGGCTTTAGTAATAAACTGACTCTGATCTCCGCCTCGGCATGCACGCCATGGAAATTGGGTTAACCAACTTGCTAATCGCAGCCACCAATGCGTACTGTTAAATTGCATTCTAAAACAGCCAGCATCATTGCCTTTTTTTACCTCATTTATTATGGCCTGATCAAAATCTTTAGGCGGAAATGCATCAGCATGCAGAAAGTAAAGAATATTGCCTTTGGCTTCTCTCGCCCCAGAATTCATTTGTTTGGCACGACCTCTTTCAGAATGTATTAATTGGATATTTAAAGCGCTTACTTTATTGACAACTCGGCGATCAATAACCTCAGTATTTTTAGAATGAAGTAATTCGTTTTGCGAGTCCGTAGAATCGTTATTAGCAATGAATTCCGATACTATTTTTTGTGTGTCATCTGTGCTTCCACCATCTACTACAATGATGTCACTGATATTTTTAACAGAAGTATTTTTAGATAAGTGTTTCAGCAAGTTTCCAATCATTTTGGACTCATTTAATACTGGAATAATTATACTTATCATACTACTTTTAAATTGATTTAAGGCTTAATCATTCAGCTCCCAGCTATACTCCTTATAGCTCTTTTTCGCATTCTCTGCTATTGTGATATCCGAGTACTGATTTAAAAATTCTATGAGACTTCCATCAGTTTTGAAGTCTTTGGCAAACCATTTAAAGATTTTTGAGAGTTTAATGCTGTTCTCTGAAAGTTCATTTTTAGATGCGTCTGAAAGAAAGTCTTTTGTGGCAATGGTTAATTGTTCATCAAGATTGTTGGCTGAGTATGCCTTATTCAGAAGTTTTGGACATGATTCCGACGCACACACAATAGCAAAATGAAGTCTTGGCTCATCCATTTTACGTAAGATTTTATGTTCAATATCATTTAGGTTAAGCCATTTCTCATTAAACTTCCAAAGGCGTTGATCCCAGGGGTCTTTAATGTCTTTTATGCTATTTAAAGGATAGTTACGTAAGATCAAATCTATGGTTAAGGCATTGTAGACGTTAATCCAGTAGGCTAGTTTTTGTGCTTTGGAATGTTCTTTAATGCTAGAGTAATCTGCTTGTAAGGCGGAAATATAATTCCGAAGATCCTTAGAATCTTGCTTAAAACCATTATAATCTACATTACCATTAATAGAAACATGTTTACCCAATAGTTCATTCCATAATTCATGATTGTTATCAGATGAATTTGAATCGGTTTGATGATGTTTGTCTTGTTCTTTTTGATTTAGTAATTCGTCGACTGTGTCTTGACTATCGGTTTGTTTCATGACTTTACCTTGCTCATTGACAACCTCAATCGTTTCTTGAATCTCATCATCTGAGTCTGAGAGAATGTTTTCAACTACCTCAGTTTTCTTAGTTGACTCGGTAATCTCATTATTTTGATCTGTTTTATTTTCAATTGCCTTTTTAGAACCTGAACAGGCGAGGAGGCAAATGGCTAAAATGGCAGCAAGAGCAATCTTCATTTTTTTAGTGGGTATAATTCTTGGCTTACAAAGTCTTTAGGGAACTGTTCATCACCTTCAAACCCCAATTCAATATCTCTACCATCATGTGGTATATAATTGGTTTTAAAAATGTAGTCCCATAGACTCAATGTTAGTCCAAAATTTACACCATACCTTACATGTTCTGGCAATTCTTTGGCATGATGCCAGATGTGCAT
>Ga0189289_10241_pt1 | contig 40477 bp, 45 predicted proteins | sample UW106minimetaG_FD_130313 | JGI IMG/M metagenome (GOLD analysis project Ga0189289, IMG submission 130313) | Marine microbial communities from the Costa Rica Dome - UW106 mini metaG | ecosystem: Environmental > Aquatic > Marine > Oceanic > Photic zone | place: Costa Rica: the Eastern Pacific...
CCGGAGAACCCTTCATTCACACTCCGCTCGAGGAAGGCGGGGTCCATCTGCACCACCTTGAGCTTGTCGTTCACGTGATCCTCAAAGGCAAACGTGTCGAGCTCCTCCTCCCCCTGTTTCTCCCGCCGAGCATTGGTGGAGACCCGCAGGAACTCCAGGTTGCTGACGCCGGGGATCTCAACCGGGTACTGAAATCCGAGAAACACCCCCAAACGCGCCCGTTCTTCGGGCTCTAGATCAAACAGATCCTGACCGCGGTAGCGAACGGTGCCGGCAGTGACTCGATACGCCGGATGCCCAGCCAACACCTTGGAGAGCGTGCTCTTGCCGCTGCCGTTGCGGCCCATCACGGCATGGATCTCACCAGCCCGCACCTGCAGATTCACCCCCTTGAGGATGGGCTTGTCCTCAACGGAGGCATGCAGGTCTTGGATGTCGAGCAGCAGCTCAGCGTCAGGGCGAATCACGGAAGGAGGCGTTGAAAAACAGAGACAGGGTGGGAACAGGGATCAGCCCACGGATCCCTCGAGCTTTAGGGCCAACAATTTGTCAGCCTCAGCAGCGAACTCCATGGGCAGCTGGTTGAAGACGTCGCGGCAGAAACCACTGACCATCATTGAGACGGCTTCTTCAAAACCGATGCCACGGCTCTGGAGATAGAAGAGCTGGTCTTCTGAGATGCGACAGGTGCTGGCCTCGTGCTCGATGGCCGCCTGCGGCTGCTGAGAACGGATGTAGGGGTACGTGTTCGCTGCAGCCTGATCGCCGATCAGCATCGAATCGCACTGGCTGTAGTTACGAGCTCCCTTGGCATTGGGCCCCATTTGCACAAGGCCTCGGTAGCTGTTGCTGGAGCGTCCGGCGCTGATGCCTTTGCTCACGATCGTGGAGCGGGTGCGCGGTCCGACATGGACCATCTTCGTTCCGGTATCGGCCTGCTGGCAGTTGTTGGTGAGTGCAACGGAATAGAACTCACCTACTGAATCAGCACCCTGCAGCACACAGCTGGGGTACTTCCAGGTGATGGCCGAACCGGTCTCCACCTGCGTCCAGCTGATGCGGCTGCGATCACCACGGCACTGGCCGCGCTTGGTCACGAAGTTGTAGATCCCGCCGACACCGTTTTCATCGCCGGCATACCAGTTCTGAACCGTGGAGTACTTGATGGAGGCATCCTCAAGGGTCACCAGTTCAACCACCGCAGCGTGGAGCTGATTGGTGTCAAACATCGGGGCGGTACAGCCCTCGAGGTAACTCACCGAGGCACCTTCTTCGGCCACGATCAGGGTCCGCTCGAACTGACCGGTGTCACCGGAATTGATCCTGAAATAGGTGGACAACTCCATCGGGCACTCCACCCCCTTCGGGATGAAAACGAAGGATCCGTCGCTGAACACCGCTGAGTTCAGGGCGGCGAAGTAGTTGTCGTTGCTGGAGACAACAGTGCCGAGGTAACGCTCGATCAGCTCGGGGTGCTCTTTCACCGCTTCACTGAAAGAACAGAACACCACACCGTGTTCCGCCAACTTCTCTTTGTAAGTGGTGGCGATCGACACGCTGTCGAAAACAGCATCCACAGCGACATTGCTGAGGCGCTTCTGTTCGCTCAAAGGGATGCCGAGCTTGTCGAAGGTCTCCAGGAGCTTTGGATCCACCTCATCGAGGCTGGCCTTCTTGTCCTGCTGCTTGGGCGCCGCGTAATAAACGATGTCTTGGTAGTCGATCTCGGGATAGCCGAGAGCAGCCCAATCAGGCTCTTCCAGGGTGAGCCAGTGGCGGAAGGCCTTAAGCCGGAACTGCAGTAAAAACTCCGGCTCTTCCTTCTTGGCCGAAATCAGACGAACGACCTCCTCGCTGAGACCTTTGGCGATTTTGTCGGTCTCGATCTCGGTGACAAAGCCGTACTTGTACGGCTGACTGACGAGATCCCGTGTGGAGGTACTGGTCATTCAGTTCAGCCGACGGTGGCGTTAATCGTTTCAGTGGAGATGGACTGCGTCTTGTCAGGGCAGGCGAAAGGATTGTCCTCGGTGAGGAAGAGCATGCAGTGGCATTCCTTGCGTTCACGCATCGGAACACAGGGGCAGTTCCAAAAGGCCTGGGAGACCTCGGCCTCTTTGTCGTCGTAGTGCCGGCATGGGCACAGAGCGCCTCCCAGGTCGTCCTTGTGACGCGCGAGACCTTTCAGAACAACAGCGGTAACACTGGGATCAGCACAGAAATAGGTGCCTGTCCGCTGGGCGTAGGTTTGAGCGAACTTGCGGATCACCTCCAGGCTTTCTGCTGTCGGCTCTTGAGGGGCGTCGGACATGGAAGTGGAGGGAGCGGCGAATTACGAAACCCCGCGGTTTCCTTATCGGAAGCCTAGGCCAACAGGCCTCCGGTCAGCGGGCTTCCCATTGTGACCCGCAACCCGGCCGACATTCCGAGGCAATTCGATGGCATCGTGTGGGAAGGTTTCGCTTCTTCATGAGCGCCTCGGCCCCTGCCAGCACCCGCGACGCTGTGCTCTCCCTGCTGCTGGAGCGAGGAGAGGAAGACGCTGGCAATCTGGCCGGCACCGTGGGCATTTCCGTGCAGGCCATGCGCCGGCACCTGCGCTCTCTCGCCGAAAGTGGCTTGGTGTGCGCCAGCAGCAACTCCAGCGGCCCCGGGCGTCCCAGCAACCGCTGGTGTCTCACCGACCAGGGACGGGCCCAGTTCCCAGACGGCAGTGACCGCTTCGCCCTGGGGTTACTGGATTCGATGCGCAGCCATCTCCCCGAAGCGACCGTGCGTCAGCTGTTGAACCAGCAGGCCGAGTCGAAAGCCAGCCAATACCGAGAAAGCTTGGGCGATGCCTCCCTTGAGGCTCGCCTCGAACATCTGGCACGGCTGCGGCGTGACGAGGGCTACGTCACCGTCTGCAGCAGAGATGACGACGGCGTCAGCTGGCGCCTTGAAGAGGCCCACTGTTCCGTGCAGCGCATCGCCGAGGAATTTCCTGCGGTGTGCGACCAAGAGTTACTGCTGATCCGGCAAACCGTGCCGGACTGTCGAGTCGAACGCGTGCATTGGCGGCTCGAGGGCGGTCACGCCTGCGGCTTCCGAATCACTCCACTTGCCCAGGGCTGATGGCCATCGACCGGGCGACGATTGAACAGATCGATGCCACCTTGCTGCCCCAGCTGGATCGGCATCACCTGCGGGTTCTGAGCCATTGCCTGGACAGCTTTCAGGCGATGGCAGGACGCGAGGCCACAGGCGCGATCCCCGACGAAGACCAACGCCGCCTCTGGTGCAGGCAGCAACCCGTCGTCGCGGACGACCCCGCCTTTCTCGAAACCCTGCTCCAGCAGCTCAGGGCTGCCGCCGACCAGCTCGATCAGCTGGCCATTGCACTGGGCAAGCCACCCCTGGCACTGACCCTCGACGATCTGATCAACGCCGCCGAAGCCCGCTGTCGTGGCTGACATGGCTGTCATGGATAACGCCGTCGAGCTGCCATCATCAATTCATCTGTATAAAGCGGGCGATGCTTGATATCTCTGACGCCCTCAGCTTCTTTCGCCTGAGCTGTGGCCGGTGGACCTCGCAGCGCAGCCAGCATCATCTGCTGCATCGCCGAGCCGAAGCCGGAGCCTCCTTCATCGTCGTGGAGGAACTGCTGAAGGGAGACAAGCGACTCGCGGAGATCGCCGAGCGCAATAACGAGAGCGTTGAGCGAATCGTCGGCGGTTGCTGGGTGCGCTGGAGCGGATCAATGGCCTGGGACCGCGCCGGTGAATCCCACGAGGACCAGACCATGTTCGGACTGATCCCCGAAGACGAGACAGGGCGACGCGGACTATTGCTGCGGGATCGCGGCTATGCCGAAAAAGCACCGGTGGCGGGCCAGTTCCGCATGGACGAGGAAAACGGCCTGATCCTCACCACTGATTACGAAATGATGAGCTCCCTCGAGCGCTTCTGGTTCGCGGGTCCGAATCTGCGGCTGCGCACCAGCACGGTTCAGGGGCTCTCCAACAACGCCTCCTTCTGCATGGAGACCCGGCAGCTGGATGACGCTCCGGAGTCCAGCCATAACGCTCAAACTTCCATCAGCGCAGCAGGCCTCGCCCCCTTCGGCTGGTAAGCAGAAATACTTAGAAGAAGTATTACGGCATGTAATCGCTGCAACACCTGCTGAAGGGGGCAAGACCGAGCACTTCTACGATCCCGAACAGTGGATGCTGTAGCTCGCGTGGCCATTCCTCTTCTGGAGTACGCACCGATCACCCAAAACTCCCTCAGGAGTGGTGTTCCAAACATTCGCGTTGGCTCCGAGGAAGGATCGAGGGCCTACTCCATTGAGATTGCCGACGACCGGGACAACTTCGACACGGTGGTCGAGAGCGGCTACCGCCAAATCTTTTTCCACGCCTTCGAGACAGATCGGGACGTCAACCTTGAGTCCCAGCTCAAGGATGGCCAAATCACCGTTCGTGATTTCATCCGCGGCCTGGTGCTCTCCGACACCTTCAAGCGCACCTTTTACGGCTTCAACAGCAACTACAAGGTTGTCCGCCACCTGTGCGAGCGAATCCTTGGTCGCAAAGTCAACGGGAAAGGCGAGGAGCTCTCTTGGTCGATCGTGATTGCGACCAAGGGCCTCGAGGGCCTGGTTGACGTTCTCCTCGACAGCACCGAGTACCTCGACACCTTCGGCTACGACACTGTTCCGTACCAGCGGAACCGCGTGCTTCCCGGCCGCGAGCTCGGTGACACTCCCTTCAACATCACCACCCCTCGCTACGACGAGTACTACCGCGGAATCCTGGGCTTCCCTCAGCTCATCTTTACCGGTGGTCCTGCCAAGAAATTGCCGGAACGCGCAAAGATCCGGAAGGGTGGTTCCCCTCAGGACTACATGGCCTGGGTGAGCGAAATCGGCAGTCCACGTCGGGTCGGTGGAAGCACCAGTGCCGACATCGACTACCTGACAAAGGTTCCCTATCGCACGCTTGGCCGCTGAGTCCGGAGCCAGGCTCACACAAAAAAAGCGGGGCTTAAGCCCCGCTTTTTTTGTGTGAGAGACAGTGATCCCCAGGATCGAAGCCCAACAAGTGGTCAGGATCCACTGACCCTTGGGCCATTACCGGCTCGAAAAGGAATTTTTCGGATCACAATGATCCCAAACGAAACCTGGAGTTTTTAGGCGTGTCTCAAACACTGTCATCACTGGCACGTCTCACCCTTCGTCAACTGCGTCAGATCGCCAGTGATCTGGGAGTGCCGCTCTACAGCCGCAAGAGCAAAGAGACCCTTGTTGACGAAGTTGCCCAGCGTCAGCAAAAGCGCGGTGGAGACCTGAAAGCCATCGAAGCTGAGCTCAACGCACCGGCCGTGAGCACGAGCGATACCCGCGTTGTGTTTCTGCCCCGTGATCCCCAATGGGCCTACGTGTTCTGGGAAATCTCGGAAGCCGATCGCAAGGTTGCCCAGAAAGATGGAGCCAGCCGTCTTTGCCTACGCCTGTCCGACGTCACCGGCATGCAGGACGGCAACGCACATCCACACACCCTTCAGGAAGTGCCGGTCGACAGCCACAGCACCGAGTGGTATCTGCCTGTACCTCTCTGCGACCGGGATTACCGGGTCGAACTGGGCTACCGCATCGGCACGACCTGGATGTCTCTGGCCTTCTCTTCGGTGGCGCGCGTGCCTGCTCTCCACCCCAGCGAACAGATTCTCGATCAGTTCGTTCCCTTCAGCCTCGATGCTGCACCAGCTGCACCAGCAACGCCGACTCCCGTCGCACCAAGTGAGTCGAGCAACAGTGGTCTGCACGAGCGGCTCTACCAAAGCGCAACTGTTCAGTTCCGCCGGCGCCGGGTCGGCTCCGAAGAATTCCAGGAAGGTTTTGATACCTCTGGCGACAGCACCGGCTTGAACGACTCCGGTGTTGGTCTCTGGGCAAGCGGTCGCAACGAATCCGGCCTGGGTGGTGTGGCACCTCGCCAACGCTCCTTCTGGCTGGTGGCCGACGCCGAACTGATTGTCTACGGCGCCACCGACCCTTCGGCCCGCCTCACCATCGGAGGAGAGGAAGTTCCTCTCTCCACTGACGGCACCTTCCGGATTCAGGTTCCCTTCCGTGATGGCGAACAGATGTATGCCATCGAGGCCACAGCCTCTGATGGAGAGCAGAAGCGCAACATCACGCTCAATTTCAAGCGTGAGACCCCTGAAGACAACAGCAACCCCGCCAGCGAAGCTCGCGCCGAGTGGTTCTGAATCCTTCTGATCCCAAAGCTCCAGCATCCCTGCGCTGGTTCGTGGCCATCACCCCCCTAGCGGGGGCGATGGTTTTTCCATTGGTCGTGCCCTTGGTGATGACACGGGTGAGTATCGGAGCAGGTGTTGGCGTGGCCCTCGTTCTGAGTGGCATCTGGTTTGTTGCGATGCTGAAGACATCGGAGATGCCCCACTGAAACCAGGGGAACTCTGATTAAGGCTCAGGGTTGAGCGGGATGCAGAAGAGCAAGTTGGCATTGATGGCAGCGGCTCTTCTCTGCAGTGGCTGCAGCCAAGCGGGATCGGTCGTGGGCGAAAGCCCAGCACGCCTGGCTATGCCTGAAGCAATCGATGTGGTCTTCAATCACAACGCCACATCGCGCTACCGCTCACCCCTCACAGGGGACTGGCGAAATGGTGACGACCTGGAGCAATGGCTGATTGCAGCCATTGCTGCCGCCAACGAGGAAGTGCTGGTTGCCGTTCAAGAGCTCAGCCTGCCAAGGATTGCCCAAGCACTGATCGCGGCGAAACAACGCGGTGTTCTTGTTCAGGTGATCCTTGAGAACAACTACAGTCCAGCCTGGAGCGAACAACGGCCGAGCCGATTGAACCAGCGCAAACGGAAGCGTTGGCATCAGTTAAACCAGCTGGCTGATCGCGATGGGGATGGGACCACCAGCCCGGAAGAAGCCTTCCGAGGTGATGCCGTGGCCTTACTCAAAGCGGCGCACATTCCACTGCTTGACGACACCGAAGACGGCAGCCGTGGCAGCGGCCTGATGCACCACAAGTTTCTGGTAATCGACCAAACATCGGTGATCACCGGAAGCGCCAATCTCACCAGCTCCGGCCTGCATGGTGATGCGGGGCGGCCATCCAGCCGCGGCAATGTGAATCACCTAATTCAGTTCAACAGCCCTGGGCTGGCATCGGTGTTCCGCCAGGAATTCGCCCAGATGTGGGGGGATGGTCCTGGTGGTGAACAGGACAGTCGCTTTGGCCTGCAGAAAGCAAGAGAAAGCGTTCAAACCGTGCAGATCGGTGACGTCCAGGTGGATGTGCTGTTCTCCCCCCATCCCAAGCGAGATGGGAATCACGGGCTCAACCTGCTGGCAAAGCAGTTGAGAACTGCAAGGAAGCGCGTCGACATGGCCCTGTTTGTGTTTTCCGCACAGCACTTAACGAACGTGCTGCGGGAACAGATCAAACAAGGCGTAGAGATCAGGCTGGTCGCCGATCCTGGTTTTGGCAGCCGCCCTTTCTCTGAAGTTCTCGATTTGCTGGGAGTTACCCTTCCGGATCACACCTGCGAAGTAGAAGCAGGCAACCAACCCCTTGATCAGCCCGTTCAAGGGATCGGCACGCCGCGCCTCGCCCGCGGCGACAAGCTGCACCACAAGTTCGCTGTAATCGATAACCGCACAGTGATCACTGGATCCTTCAACTGGTCACCCTCAGCCGCTCACACCAATGATGAAACGCTGCTGGTGATCCACTCACCCCAACTCGCCAAACACTTCACCCGAGAAATGTATCGCCTCTGGGACACCGCTGAACTCGGGATCACACCGCACATCCAACGCAAACTCGATCGTCAGCAGATCCGCTGCGGGGATGGAGAAGAGAGGCGCTGAAAAATCACGCCAAACCGGACACAATGAATGTCATGAAGTTCCCAAGTTTGATTCGAGTCGGTTTGGCGTTGGCCATTGCCGCTCCATCCATGGCTTCAGAGCCCTATGAGCCCTGGCCCAGTAAGGACCAGTTGCAGGGCATCGAACATGCTGCCTACGCCTGTTCCCGCGAGAACTCAACGGAAGCCTGCGCGCGCGTTCGCCAGCTTGCTGACCCTCTTATGGACAGTCAAAGGCTGCCCGGGCTTTGCAAAGACGTGCTGTGGAACTTGATAGATGAAGCCAAGGTCGCCAGCAGCAACGACTTCCGGCGCAAGGACACCATCACCAACACGGCCCGGCGCATCCCGAGGGTTTGCGCTGAGCCAGTGAAGAAAAAGGAAAAGCCCAAAGCGCGTCAGGCCTGAGCCTGTTTAAGGCTCAATCAAAGTCAAAACTGAACCGCTGACCTTGCATCAGTGTGGCCACTTCTCCTCGAATGGCATCCAGGAGCGCCACACTCACGTCGGGGTGCTTCTTGATCTCGTCGACAAACATCTGCACGTCGGCAGCGGTGAGACCGTGACTAGAAATTCGGGAGTCCACCTTTTTGCGGAACGACTCCAAAAGACTTTGCTGATCAGCGTCGAGAGGATTGGAACCGGGATGGGTGACGTCCATCGAAGAAACAGAGGCAATCAGTCGGATATCGCCGAATCGTCGAGCAAATCAAGCAACGTCTCGGATGTAGCGAGCATCTCGCCCATGCTGAGTTCGCTTTCCTGACCGGCAAGTTCGGAGGCCAACTCACACGCCTTGGAGGAGTGGCCTGAGACATCACAACTGTTGGACAACCGCACGATGGCATTGGAAAGCTTGCCGCGCAGGCATTCTTCAGAACCTGACTGATTGATTACAGCATTGGCTGCCGTGACCGCCTCTTGAGACGCCTTAGGCCAAGGCAAGGCCCGCTTCCAACTCTGCGATGCACCCACAGAAGGGGACAAGCAGGCGGTGCTGACGATCATCAGCAGCAGAAGGCGATGCATGGTCGTCGGCATTGGTGCGAGGCAAAGGGTAGCGATCTCAACTGGTCGCGCCCATGGCATCGCAAGTGGATTTCCATGTTTAGGTTCCGCATAAAGCCCCCCATCCGACGTGATGACCACTTCGGCCCCTGCAGAACCGACCCAACACCAGGTGCGCCTGGACGCCCCCTTCACCGACCAGAAGCCAGGGACCTCCGGCCTTCGTAAGAGCAGCATTCAGTTCGAGGAGCCCCATTACTTGGAGAGCTTCATCGAGGCGTCGTTTCGCACTCTCCCGGGCGTGCAAGGGGGAACCCTAGTGCTGGGTGGCGATGGCCGTTACGGCAACCTCCGTGCGATTGATGTGATCCTGCGGATGGGCGCCGCCCATGGCCTGAGCAAGGTGATCGTCACCACTGGCGGCATCCTCTCCACGCCTGCTGCTTCCAACCTGATCCGACAGCGCCAAGCCATCGGCGGCATCATCCTCTCCGCCAGCCACAACCCCGGCGGACCAAAAGGCGATTTCGGCGTCAAGGTGAATGGCGCCAACGGTGGGCCCACTCCCGCTTCCTTCACCGATGCGGTCTACGAGTGCACCAAGACCTTGGAGCACTACACGATCGTTGAGGCCGGAGCGATCCCCCTGGATACGCCCGGTCTGCACAGCATCGGTGCCATGCAGGTGGAGGTGATCGACGGCGTCGACGATTTCGTTGCGCTGATGCAGGAGCTGTTCAACTTCGATCAGATCCGCGATCTGATCCGCAGCGACTTCCCGCTGGCCTTTGACGCTATGCATGCCGTCACCGGGCCTTACGCCACCCGCTTGTTCGAAGGCTTGCTGGGTGCACCAGCAGGGAGTGTACGCAACGGCACCCCCTTAGAGGACTTCGGCAACGGTCACCCCGACCCCAACCTCACCTACGCCCACGAGCTGGCCGAACTGCTGCTCGAAAGTGACGACTACCGCTTTGGTGCCGCCTGCGACGGCGATGGCGATCGCAACATGATTCTGGGCCAGCGCTGCTTTGTGAATCCGAGCGACAGCCTTGCGGTGCTGACCGCTAATGCCACGGTGGCTCCTTCCTACGCCTCCGGCTTGGCGGGTGTCGCCCGATCCATGCCCACGAGCGCTGCCGTGGACGTGGTGGCCAAGGAACTGGGGATTGACTGCTTCGAAACCCCAACGGGCTGGAAATTCTTCGGCAACCTGCTGGACGCCGGAAAGATCACGCTCTGCGGTGAAGAGAGCTTCGGCACCGGCAGCAACCACGTGCGCGAAAAGGATGGCCTCTGGGCTGTACTGTTCTGGCTGCAGATCCTGGCCGTACGCCGCTGCAGCGTCGCCGAGATCATGGCGGAGCACTGGAAGCGCTTCGGGCGCCACTACTACTCGCGTCACGACTACGAAGCCGTCGCCAGCGACGCAGCCCACGGTCTCTACGACCGCCTGGAGGCCATGTTGCCGAGCCTGATCGACCAATCCTTTGCCGGACGCGTCATCAGCGAAGCGGACAACTTCAGCTACACCGACCCCGTGGATGGTTCCGTCACCACGGGCCAGGGTCTGCGCATCCTTCTGGACGACGGCAGCCGGGTGGTGGTGCGTCTCTCCGGCACAGGCACCAAAGGCGCCACGATCCGGATCTACCTGGAGAGCTATGTGCCTAGCAGTGGCGACCTCAACCAGGACCCACAGGTCGCCCTCGCCGACATGATCAGCGCCATCAACGACCTGGCGGAGATCAAACAACGCACTGGGATGGATGCCCCCACCGTGATTACTTGAAGCAGGTGATCACGTGAAGCTTGCGATCACGTGAAGCGGCTGAACACAACCGAGAACAAAAAAGCCACCCGCTGGGTGGCTTTTTTCATGGCTCTTGTTGATTCCTCAGCGACGACGACCACGGTGAGAGTTGTAGTGGCGATAGGCCGGATCGGTGGCCTCTTCCTGCAGCTGACGCATCGTCTCGATGGCAAACCCACCCAAGCTTCCTGAGGTGATCACCATCAGATAGAAGAGACGCAAGCGGCCAACATCGATCTCGGCCGGGCTGTTGTCGATCAGCACCTTGAGGAAATAGGCAACAGCCAAGCCAAGGCCAGCACCAATGGCCACAGCAATCAAAACGCGCATGCCACTGAAGGGCTTGCGCTGATTCACCTCAGGCTTCGGCTCAGACATCAGCTTGGTTGCGGAGTGGGAGTTGCGCCATCCTCAGGAGGCTTGGCATCGGCTTGTCCCAGCAGGGTCTTCATCACCACGTAGAAGACAGGAACCACCAAGGTGGAAAGGAAGGTTGCCACCAGCAAGCCACCGAACACCACCAAACCCAGGGACGACTGACTCTGGGCACCAGCTCCTTTCGCCAACATCAATGGCAAGAAACCGGTGAGGGAGGAAATCGCCGTCATCAGAATGGGGCGCAAGCGCGACTTGGCCGAGAACGTGGCAGCTTCCAGCGCCGAGGCCCCTTCTCCCATCTTCTGGTTGGCCAGGTCGACGATGAGAATCGCGTTGCCGCCCGCAAGACCAATCAACATCACCAGTCCCACCTGGGCATAGATGTTGAGCACCTGACCGGCCGCCCCAAGGAAAACAAGCGCTCCCAGCAGGGCCGTGGGCACCGTCAGCAAGATGATGATCGGATCGGTGTAGCTCTCGTACTGGGCGGAGAGCACCAGGAACACAGCCAGGATGCCCAGGGCGAAGATCACAACGGCCAGGGATCCGGCCTTCACTTCCTCTCGGGAGATCCCGGTCCAGTCGAAGCCGAGACCTTGGTAACTACCTGTGTTGAAGATCTGCTTCATCGCCCCGATCGCCTGACCCGAGCTATTGCCCTCCTTGGGGGTGCCATCAATCTTGATCGAGCGATAGAGGTTGAAGTGAGGAATGACGCTCGGGCCCACCGTCTGCTTCACCGTGAAGAATTCCGAGAGTGGAATCTGTTCACCCTTGGCATTGGCGACGTAGATGGCTGACAGCCGCTGTGGGGTGGCCCGGCTCACCTCATCCGCCTGCACATAGACCCGCCGCACCTTGCCTTCCTGGAAGGTGTCGTTCACATAGGCACCACCGAAGTTGACACTGAAGGCCGACATTGCTGAACCGAAGTCGACACCGAGGGACGCCATCTGCTCCCGATCGACATCGATCTTGTATTGCGGAGCCTGCGGCGAGAACAACGAATAGACCTGATTCAGGACGGGATCGGTGTTCGCCGTCTGAATGATTTGCTGGGCAGACCCGAAAAACTCATTCAGCGAATACACACCGCTGCTCTGATCCAGCAGCTGGAACTCGAAGCCGCCACCGGTGCCGTAGCCGGGGATCGACGGGGGCTCGACCACAAACACCCGACCACCATCAATCGCGGCATACAACTTGGCATTGAGACGCTTCACCACAGCACCCACGGTGTGGTCCTTACCGGGACGTTCATCCCAATGCTTCATCCCGATGAAGAACAGACCCTTGTTGGGGGCGTTGCCATCGAGGCTGGCGCCACTGAACAGAGCAGCCGATGAGATGTCTTCTTCCGAGCGCATCACCTCGGCCACCTGACGGTTGATCTCCAGGGTTTTCGCGTTGGAGACCCCATCAGGAGCCTGCACGAAACCGATGGCGTAGCCCTGATCTTCAATCGGCACAAAACCACCAGGGATGCGGGTGAAGGCAAAACCGGTGAGCAGGATGCCCGCAGCCAGAGCCGCCATCACGATCGGGCGCGCTTTGAGCACGCCATCGAGGATCGTGGCGTAGCGCTTCTCAAAGCCGCCGTAGAGGCGATTGAAGTTGGTGAAGATCAGGGGAACGAAGTAGCCGACACCGCCACCGATGGCGGTGAACAACACCACAGGGATCGGATTGGTGAAGATGACCCCGGTGGTGATCACGCCCACTGCAGCGCCACCAGCGGTGAAGGGAAGACGCAGGGGCAGGCCGGTGATCTTGCCGGCGATGAAGCCGATCACAGCACCGATCACCGTGGGGATCAGGGCGGCGGCGGCTCCATTACCAGCACTGAGCAGGCCGTAGATGAAACCAAGAACAACACCGGCCGTGGCGTACTGATTGCGGCTGAGCTCCTTGGTTTCGCGGGACAGCAGCAGGGCCGAGAGCATCGGCGAGAACGTCAGCGCATTGAAGGTGGAGATGCCGATCGAAAAGAGGATCGTGGCGGCGAACTGCTTGTAGATCGTGCCGGTGGCACCGGGGAAAAACAGCACCGGAAGGAACACCGCCATCTTCACGAGGGAGGTGGCGATCACAGCCCCAAACAGCTCATCCATGGTTTCCATGGCTGCCTGCACGGAGGTCATGCCCTCAGCCTTCTTGGCTGAGGTGTCTTCCACCACCGTGATGGCATCGTCAACCACGAGGCCGGTCGCAAGCACCAAACCAAACAGTGTGAGCTGGTTGAGCGAGAAGCCGAAGGCCAGCACCAAAGCGAAAGTGCCGATCAACGCCACTGGAATCGCAATGGCGGGAACAAGCGTGGCCTTCCAGTTCTGAAGGAACAGGAACAGAATCAGCACCACCAGAATCACCGCATCCCGCAGGGAGTTGGTCACACCTTTGATCGACTGGTTGATGAAGTCGGTGGTGTCGTAGATCTTCTGCACCCCGAGGCCAACAGGCAGGGTTTTCTCAAACTCGCCCAGCACGTCCTTGACGCCGTTGGAGACCTCAATGGCGTTACTGCCGGAGAGCTGGTAGATGGCGATACCCACCGAAGGCGTGCCATTGAGATCCATTGCATCGATGCCGTAGGTCTCACCGCCGAGCTCCACCCGGCCTACATCCTTGAGCCGCACCAGACCACCGGCGTCGGTGGTTCTCAGAATGATGTTCTCAAATTCCTGGGTGCTGGTCAGACGTCCCTGCAGCTGAACGGTGAAGGTGAACTCCTGACCTTCAGGCGCAGGGGCACCGCCAATCTGGCCAGCAGGCACCAGACGGTTCTGACTGCGCAGCTGATTGACCACATCGGTGGCCGAGAGATTGTTGGCGGTCAGTTTCTCCGGATCAAGCCAGAGCCGGAAGGCGATCTTTCTGTTGCCGAAGTAGGTGACGTCGCCGACGCCCTTCACCCGCTTGACATTGTCGGTGAGGTTCTTGTCGAGATATCCACTGATCGTCTCCACCGAGTATTCGGTCTTGGAGGGGTCTTCGTTGACGAAGTTGTAGACGAGCAGAATCGAGTTGGAGGCCTTGTTGACCGTCACACCCGACTTGCGCACCTCCTCGGGCAACTGCGGCTCCGCCAGGGAGACTCGGTTCTGAACATTCACCTGGTTGATGTTGCCATCGGTGCCGCTTTCAAATGACACCGAGATCGAACTCACACCGTCAGACGAGCTGTTGGAGGTGATGAAGTCCATGTTCTCCACACCGTTGATCTGCTGCTCGAGAACGGAGGTCACCCCCTGCTCAACAGCAACCGCATCTGCGCCCACGTAGGTGGACTGCACCTTCACCGTTGGCGGAGCAATGTCTGGAAGGTTTTCGATCGGAAGGATCGGAATCGCGATCAAACCGACGATCACGATCAACAGGCTGCAGACCGTGCTGAGAACCGGCCTGGTAATGAAGTTATTGGAAGCAGACATCGTTCAACCTCAGTTCGCCTTGGCGGGTTGCACCTGCACGGGCATGCCGTGTTTCAGGTTGAGCAGATTGGTGGTGACCACCATCTGGTTGGCTTCAAGGCCTTTGGTGATCGGGTAGAGCTGGTTCTCCAATTCGCCCACCGTGACCGGCGTTTGCAGGGCGAACTTGGCGTCGGCGGGAAGCTTGCCGGCCTTGATTCCCTTCTCCAGGGTTTCAATATCAGCCTTGCCGGGATTCTCCTTGAGCTCCTCAAACGTGCCGAGGCGGAACACGAAGCTCTGGCCTGACGTCTGGGTGACAGCGGCAAAGGGAACGGCAAGTTCTTCTTCAGCCTTGATCTGAACCCGAGTGCGAAGACGCTGACCATCCCGCAGTTTTCCATCCTCATTTGGGAAGACCGCCTTCACCAGCAATCCCTGGGTCTGCTTGTTGACCCGGGGGTCGATCGATCCCACCTCTCCGGTAGCAAGCAGGTCGTAACTACCCGGCGCACTGAGCAGCACCGGCTGCCCAAGGGCCAGACGAGAGGAGAACACTGCGGGCACCTCGACTTGTGCTTCGAGTTCGTTGTTTTGCACCAGGCTGGTGAACACCTGGCCCTGCTGGATCACATCGCCCACCTTGACGGTGACGTCGGCCACCATTCCTGGAGAGGGTGCAATCAGGTTGTTGTAGTTCAGCGTTGCTTCGGTGGATTTGACCTTCTCCTCAGCAGCGATGTACTGAGTCCGGTAGCGGTCGAGCTCCTTCTGGGAGGCAGCTCCCGTTTGAGCCAAATACTGGTATCGCTCGTAGTTCACCTTGGCGGTATCCGCCTTGGCCTTGTCTTCAGCAAGCCGGGCCCGTTGCTGCTCTTGGTCGAGAACCACCAGCAGCTGGCCAGCTTCAACTTCATCGCCCTGGCGAATCTTCAAATCAAGGATTCGACCTCCCGACTGGGCGGCGAGCTCGACAAGATTGCTGGCCTCCAGCGTGCTGACGGTGTCGACACCCTCGGTGAATTCAGCCATCTGGGTCGAGACGGCTTGCACCTTCGGCGGCGGCGGCTTCGGTGCTTCGCTCTTGCAGGAACTGACCGTGATCAGGGCGGCGAGGGTGAGCAGGAGTCGCTGCGGATGACGCACGGCAAAAAGGCTTTCTCGGATTATGCAGCGTTCCTGAGAGCCTGGCCGCACAGGATTTGCACCTCTGGGAACCGGCACGCCAAAAAACGTTCGATTCGGACCAGTTCCAGCGCCGATTGAGAACGTCAGGGACACTGGGTCAACGCCGATTGTCCGTTGGGTCAGGACCTCTTCGCTTTTCACGGTGAGCAGCAACGGCGGCGGCTGGCCCCCTTGGCCGACCGGATGCGCCCTCGCACGCTGGAGGAATTTGAGGGTCAGAGCGGGATCTTGGCGGACGGACGGCTACTACGTCGCGCCATCAAGGCCGATCGGGTTGGCAACCTGATCCTGCATGGACCGCCGGGGGTCGGCAAAACCACCCTGGCGCGGATCATTGCCAACCACACCCGCGCTCACTTCAGCAGCCTCAATGCCGTTCTCGCAGGTGTGAAAGACCTGCGTATCGAGGTGGATGCTGCACGCCAACGGCTGGAACGGCATGGATTGCGCACGATCCTGTTCATCGATGAGGTGCACCGCTTCAACAGTGCCCAGCAGGATGCCCTGTTGCCGTGGGTGGAGAACGGAACCGTCACCCTGATCGGTGCCACCACGGAGAACCCCTATTTCGAAGTCAACAAGGCGCTGGTCAGCCGCTCACGGCTGTTCCGTCTGTTGCCACTGGAGCCAGAGGATTTAAAGCGGCTGCTGCAACGCGCCCTTGCTGATGGGGAACGGGGCTACGGCGACCAGTCAATCGTCATCAGCAATGATGCCGCCGACCACCTCGTGGACGTGGCGGGCGGCGACGCCCGCAGCCTTCTCAATGCCCTCGAACTGGCGGTGGAAAGTTCAGAGCCCGATGGCGAGGGGGTGATTCAGATCAATCTGGCCATCGCCGAGGAATCGATCCAGCAGCGGGCGGTGCTCTACGACAAGCACGGCGATGCCCACTACGACACCATCAGTGCCTTCATCAAATCGCTGCGGGGCTCGGATGCCGATGCGGCGATGTTTTGGCTGGCGCGCATGGTGGAGGCCGGCGAAAACCCGCGCTTCATTTTCCGGCGGATGCTGATCGCAGCGGGGGAAGACATCGGCCTAGCCGACCCGCAGGCCATTGTTGTGGTGGAAGCCTGTGCCGCTGCCTTCGAACGGGTGGGGCTGCCGGAAGGGCTGTATCCACTGGCCCAGGCCGCCCTTTACCTGGCGGGTACCGAAAAGAGCAACAGCGTTCTGGGCTTCTTTGATGCCCTGAAAACGGTCCGCGCCGCCCGGCAGCAGGACGTGCCCGGGCACTTGCGCGATGCCAACCGGGACGGAGCCGCCTTTGGCGACGGCGCGGGCTACCGCTACCCCCACGCCTATGCCGAACACTGGGTGGAGCAGCAATACCTCCCCGCGGCACTGCAAGGGGAGGTGTTCTGGCAGCCCGGCCAACTGGGATGGGAGGGGGAACGGCGGGAGAGGATGGCAGAACGCCGGACAGCCCAACTCGCCGCGGCCGCAGAACTGGCGGCCGACCAGCCCTTGCTGCTCAGCAGCGGGCCCGACCGTCCCGGGGTGGACCGCTGGGTGCAGCGCCAACTGGGCCAGGAGGGAGAACGCCTGCAGCGGCTGCGCGAGCGGCTCTGGCGAGACATCCCCTGGACCCGCAGGGATCGAGTGCTGCTGGTGGGGATGCGTTCGCTGATCTGGGCCATCGATCCCTTGCGGGCCGCCCCAGAAGGTGGCGTGACCGTGCTGTGCGACAACGAAGCGGACCGCAACCGATTGGAAGCGCAGCTGGATCTGCTCGAACCGGAGCATCGACCCCAAATGCTGACCGACAACCTCGACGCCCTGTCGTCGACCCAAGCCTTCGACTGGATCGGAGGACGGCTCGCCGCAGCAGACCTGCAAAAGCAGAACTGGACAGCGCTACTGGATGCGATCAACCGGCATTCCCACCCGACGACGGGCTTAAGGCTGCTGCTCAGTCGCGCCGAACTCGGTCCCGCCGGTGCTCTGCAGCAGAACGGGGGCGCAGAGGAGCTCTTAGGCCCTGTTGTGGCCCAGGAACAAGGCTGGCTCGAGCTCCAACAGCGCCCTGAAGAGCTCCTGGCGAAGGCGGGCTGGCAGCTCAGTTGCGACGATTGGCTGGAACCCCTGATCCTGCCGGGGGGAAAAGAGCTGGCCGACCGATGGCTGACCGAGGGGTCGCCTTACCGGCAGGCCATGGGAGCAATCAAAACGGAGGTGCTAGCGGAATTGCGCCGGAGGTTGAACGGCCTAGGCGACGGCGGCCTGCGACTGCCCATGCGCCATCAACTGATCAAAGGCAACCGAATCACGCCATAAAAAAACCCCGGCCGAAGCCGGGGCGATGCAACAGGGCTCAGGGCCTGATCACCAGAGGGGACGGGCAGGAGCGACGTAAGCGGGACGAGCAGCGGGCTCGGGCAGCACGGAGTTGGCCTGCACGCAGGCGGGGAGGAAGACGTACCAGGACAGCAAGGAGGTGCACTGGGCGTCGCCTTCGCACTTGTCGGGGGCGCAGACGTTCTGCATGCCGTCGTAGGTGCCGCAGGTGTCAGCCAGGCGGAAGTCCACGGGCAGTTCAGCCATGATGCTGGCGGAGGAGATTTCACCGTCGATGGAGTCGGCGATGATCGCGGAACGGAGGGCCACCACGGAGGTGGACTTCATCTTCCAGTAAGGGAAGTAGGAACGGGTCTGATCCTTCAGGAACTTGACGCCGTCGTCGGAGTACAGGAAGCGGGACACGCCGATGATGTCAACGGCGTAGGTCTTGGTCATGCCTTCCTGGATTTCTTCGGCAGTCCAACCGGAGTTGTTGATGCCGGCATCCAGAGCACGATCGGTGACTTCACCGGTGGTCAGGAAAGTCTTGAACTCAGAAGAGGTGGTGGTCCACACAGCACCGCCGGTGTTCCAACGAACGGGGCGGGAGGTGCCTGCTTCAGCAGGAGCCGCCAGAGCGGCGAGGGATGCACCGGCCAGAAGGCCAGCGGCGAGACGAGAAAACACGGACGAAAAGGAGCACGTCATTAGAAAAAATAGCTCCCGAAAGAAAAATCGCCAATAAAGCCGAGCCCCCTGAAAGGCTTCCATCAAGACGACAATTGAATTTTCGCAAAGGAGTCTCGCAAGACTCAATATTTCCGCTCGATTTGTACCTTCTTCAGACCAAAAGAAAGCAGAAATCGCCCATCAATTCAAGTAAATCCTTTGCCAGCCATCCGGGCAGCGGTCTTCATGCACCAGACCCACGCCATCCCGCTCACCGCGGCAGTGACGCATCCGCAGGCGACCGCCCCAGCGCTCCACCACGGCCAGGTAAGCCTCCGTGCCGTGATGAGGCTGAATCCAGAGACGGGTTCGAACGGCATCACGATCAACCGTTGCCACCAGCTGTTGACCGGCAGACAGGCCGAGATCCTGCAGGGAGCCTGCGAATTCACCCCAGTAATGGCGCGTCATCTGCGCACGGGTGAAATCCATCAGCAGGGTTTCGGCTTCACTGCGTTGATGCAAGGTGATTTCGCGCTGCAACAGCTGCCGGCTCAAATTCTCCTCCGACGGCCGTGGAGCGGCTTGATCCAACGAGAGACCGTGACGCGGTGCGACGAGCGCACTCACCCCAATGGCCAACAGACCTAGAGCAGCCAGGGAACGTCCGATTTGGTCCACCCGAGTCCGCGACACCATGGCCCAACAACTGCAGGTTGGTTGCAACGTAGGCACCACAAACAATCTTGTCCTGAACCGGGCTTGTCCTGAACGCCGTACGCTGCCGCCACTGCCAAAGCACAGTCTGTGAGCCTGCAAATCGGCGACGCCGCCCCCGACTTCAGCCTTCCCGATCAGAATGGTGAACCCGTCAGCCTTGCTTCACTGCGTGGGAAGAAGGTTGTTTTGTACTTCTATCCCAAGGACGACACCCCTGGGTGCACCAAGGAAGCCTGCAACTTCCGCGATCGCTGGGATCAACTGAAGGCCAACAACATCACCGTTCTGGGCATCAGCAAGGACGGAGCCACATCCCACAGCAAATTCATCAACAAACACGAGCTCCCCTTCACGCTGCTCACCGATGTAGAGCCCTGTGCGGTAGCCAGTCTCTACGAAAGCTATGGGCTGAAAAAATTCATGGGGCGCGAATACATGGGAATGATGCGCCACACCTTTTTGATTGATGAAGCCGGAAAAATCGAACGGATTTATCTCAAGGTCAAAGCGGCCACCATGGCCGACACATTGATCAGCGATCTCGACCTGAGCTGATGCCTGCGGCCAGATCCAACAGAGCCTGCAGCTGAAGATCAGTCTCCACCTGCAGCAATTCCGTTGCACAGGCCCAGTGCATCTTGATCAGCTCAGCGTCACCACCGCAGATCCAAAGCAACCCTTGCGAGTGCTGCTGGGCCACTTCGATGGCGGCCAGCAACCCTTGCAACACACCCTGCTGCATGGCCGCCACCGTTTCTTGGGGAAAGATGTCTTGTGGGAAGGCATCTTGATGACGCTCCAGCGTTGATGGAAGGCCAACAGTTCCCTCCGCCATGGCCCTGAGCTGCAGGCGATAGCCCGGTAGCAACTGGCCTCCAGCAAAACAGCCATCCGCACCCACCTTGGTGAGGCTCAACACGGTGCCTGCATCCACCAAAAGCAGCCCCCTGGAACAGTCGAGCTGCTGCTCCTGACTGCGTCGCCAGGCCATCCATGCCCCGAGCGCTCGATCCACACCCAACCAAGGAGGTGCCTTCGGCAAAGGAACATCCTCCAGTCGAATGCGCAGGTGCTGGTGGTGCCTGAGCTGCTCGGGCACCGCTCCCACCGCTGCCCAGATCGGAGGATCTGGGCCGATTCGACCAGGGTCTGGATCAACGTGATCAATACGAACACCCTGCTCAGTCCGCTGGGCCCAATGCCAGCGACTGTTGCCAATCAGCAGAACGCGGCCACCACTCCGTTCAAACGCCTTCACTCAGATGCCTTCACCCATCAACCCTTCAACAGCGTCCTGGGGCAGATGAATTCCACACTCCTGCTTTAGCCCCCCAAATCGGGTGTCGCGGCCACTCAGGTCTCCCACATCAGGGCCACTGGAATGCCAATCCCCCACTGTGGAATAGCCCTGCTCGAACAATGGATGCTGAGGGAGATTGTTTGATTGCATGTAGTAGTAGACATCGCGCTGGGTCCACTCGAGGAGTGGTCTCAATGACCAGCGCTCCCGAATCTGGTCCAAGGCCGTCATCGAGCGACGGTGATCGGTCTGACCACGCCGCACGCCGCTGGCCCAGCAGCGCGTATGGAGGTCATTGAGCGCTTGCTCCAGAGGTTCCACCTTGCGGATCCGGTGATAGGTCTCCAGGTCTTCGACACGGCCAGACTCCCAGAGCTGACCATGCAAGGCCTCCATTCGAGCCGGGGACATCTCGCTCTGACGAACCACCAGACGAATCTTGAGCTGATCGGTGAGTTGGTGGGCGTAGGAGTAAGTCTCCGGGGGCAAATAACCGGTATCAATCCAGATCACCGGAACAGCGTCACCTCCGGGAAGTGTGCTCAGCATGTGCAGGAGCACAGCCGACTGAATGCCAAAACTGGTCGTCAGAGCAAATCGGTCGCCGAATTGATCCAGCCCCCAGGCCAGACGCTCCTGCGGCTCCATGGTCTCAAGCAGCTTGCGCCCATCGCGCAAGTCGTTTTGCACCGCCATGGGCACCATTGCGTCGGGGGCCTCCGTCATCACGCCATCCTCCCCTGTCGTGGGACCGGCTGTGCTTCCTATCGTTCTCAAACCAGCGGTTTCTTTCATGCGTTCACCCTCGTCCACGTCGGATGCCGTGGTGATCGTTGGTGGTGGATTCGGGGGACTTTTCACAGCTCTTGCACTTCAGCGTCGGCAGCCCGGCTGCCCCATCGTTCTGATCGAACCGCGAGATCGGTTTCTGTTTCAACCGCTGCTGTACGAACTACTCAGCGATGAACTTCAAACCTGGGAGGTGGCCCCCCGTTATGACCAGCTGCTGAATAACAGCATCTGCTGGATCCAAAACACCGTTGTTCGCATCGATCAAACCAGCCAAACCATCGAACTCGATTCGAGAGACCGATTGGGCTGGGCCCAACTGGTGCTGGCGACAGGCTCGAAAGTCAATGATTTCGGCATCCCCGGCGTGCAGGAGCACAGCTCTGGTTTCCGTGATCTCAGCGATGTAAGCCGACTGAAGCAATGGCTCAACAATCTTCTCAAGCAGCGTGATGGAGACGCAGGGCTGATCATCGTTGGGGCTGGACCCACTGGAGTGGAACTGGCATGCAAGCTCGCGGATCTGATCGAAGGGGCCGCCAGCATTCGCTTGGTGGAGATGGGCGATGAAATCCTGCCCAGCAGCACGGCGTTCAATCGGGAGAAAGCCCAGGCAGCGCTGGAACGCAAGGGGGTCGTGGTGCAGCTGAACACGAGCGTGAGCGAAGTGCAGGCCAGCAGTGCCGTTCTGGCGGATGGCATGGTTCTACGTCATGCGGGATTGATCTGGACTGCAGGGAGTAGACCCTCCATCCCAGCCATCTCGCCTGCACCAGTGCTGGAGAGAGGACGTCTGGCCGTCAACGCTGACCTGCGCCTGGTGGGAAGCGCCAACTCTTTTGCCCTGGGGGATCTCTCAGCACGGCCTGACAGCCCATGGCCCGCCAGTGCACAAGTGGCCATGCAACAAGGGGATGCCACTGCCGCAGCCATCTCAAGCCTGCGGATGGGGGAGGAACCGCAACCCTTCCAGTTTGAGGATCGTGGCGAAATGCTCAGCCTCGGGGTCGGCGACGCCACACTCACTGGCATGGGATTCACCCTGGCCGGCCCCCTGGCATTTCAGTTGCGACGGGCCACGTACCTGACCCGTCTTCCGGGACTATCCCTGGGACTGCGCTCCGCCGGCGCCTGGTTGCTGAGCCGTTGAAGCAATCCCACCTGGGAGGGCGCTGCCGCGGTCTGCGCCCCAGCCAGCAACGTCAGCTGGAGCGCCTGAGTCATCGGCGTCATCCGGAGGGCTGCGGGGCCGATCTGCTGAGCCTCGAACGACTGGCGGATCTGGTTCTGGATCTCGAGATGCCCCTGCATCTGGTGCTCGACGGCCGTGGCCTCTGCCGCCTGCTCTGGTTGGGCCCGCTCACCGGCAGCGATTCTCCGCTGCAGCACCTGCCAGCAACACCGAGGCGGAGCAGCGGAGGATGGCGGCTGATCAGCTGCCCCTTCGCCCGCAAAGGGCTTCACCAGGATCCCCCTGACGCTGTTGTCGCTCTCGACATCGCCCCGAGGCACTGGCTGCGCTTTGCACCGTGCCCCTCAGCCGATGGCGGGCGCCCGGCAGAACTCTTAATTCCTGATCCGCTGCAGCCCGATGGGTGGAGAGAGTTCGAACAGGGCGACCTGCGTGACCTTTGCTCCCTCACACCAGACGAACCCCAAGCCTCAACCATCCGAGCCGCCACTGGAGAGGAGCGGGTGCTCCTACTCACGCTCACCAGCGGGGATGGGCAGCGCGACCAGCGTGATTTAGCTGAACTGGAGGGGCTGGTGCGCAGTGCCGGAGCCCAGCCCGTGGCTTTGACCAGCCAGCGTCGGGGCCAAGCCAATCCCCAGACGGTCTGGGGCTCCGGAAAACTTCAGGAAGCCGCCCTCGAGATCCGTCGTTGCCAGGCCTCACTGGTGATCACAGACCGGGAGCTGACCCCAGTGCAGGCCCGCAATCTGGAACGACTGCTGAGCTGCCCGGTCTCTGACCGCAGTGAGCTGATCCTCGACATCTTTGCCCAGCGGGCCGGCAGTGCTGCAGGGCGCCTCCAGGTGGAACTAGCCCAACTGCGCTACCGGCTGCCACGCCTGCTGGGACGAGGCAGCAGTTTGTCGCGTCAGGGCGGCGGCATCGGCACGCGCGGGCCAGGGGAAACACAACTGGAAAAAGACCGTCGGGCCATCAGCCGACGCATCGAACGGCTGCTGCGGGATCAGCGCCAGCTCCAATCCCACCGCAGCCGACTGCGGGATCAGCGGCGTGGTCTGCCGCGGGTGGCCCTGGTCGGTTACACAAACGCAGGCAAATCCAGCCTGCTCAATGCCTTGTGTGGCAAACGGGCGAGCGATCGCGTGCTGGCGGAGAACAAGTTGTTCGCCACGCTGGACCCCACCACGCGCAAACTCGATCTCCCCTGTCCTGGGGCACGCCCCCAACGGCTGCTGCTCACTGACACAGTGGGCTTCATTCGCGATCTCCCCGCCCCACTGGTGGAAGCCTTCCGCGCAACGCTGGAGGAGGCACTGGACGCGGATGTGTTGTTGCTGGTGCTGGACCTGGCTGACCCCGACTGGCAAGGCCACCTGGACACCGTGCATCGCTTGCTCGATGACCTCGGCAGCACCGCCCTGCGCAGGGTGATCGCCAATCAGATCGACCGTTGCGAGGCAACCGCCATCGAAGCGATTCATCAGCGGGAGCCCGATGCACTGTTCCTCTCAGCCGTGCGGGGGGATGGGTTGCAAGGCCTGCAGGAGTGGATGCGCGAGCAATTTTTTGATCCCAGGGCAGAATCCACGCAATTGACGACCGGCGACTCGCCTCCATGGCAGAGCTGAGCAGCGCTCTTCAGAACCCTCAAGCGTTGATCACGCTGGCCGTGCTGGGGCTGGCGGTGGTGTTGTTCATCACCGGGGTGATTGCACCGGAGCTCACAGGATTGCTGAGCCTGAGCTTGTTGATCGCGACTGGGGTGCTCAACCCACAGGAGGCCCTGGCAGGGTTCGGCAGTCCTGCACTGATCACCCTGTTGGGACTGTTTCCTGTCTCCGCAGCACTCTTCAAAAGCGGTGCGCTGGACCGACTGAGGGCCCTGATCGCATCAGAACGGATCCGTTCCTCGCGCCGCCTGATCGCCCTGATGGCCTTTGTCATCGCCCCGGTTTCGGGAGTGGTTCCCAATACTCCAGTGGTGGCATCCCTGCTGCCCGTGGTCGAGGGCTGGTGCCAGCGGCGCGGTATTTCCCCATCCCGGGTGCTACTGCCGTTGTCGTTTTCCACGGTTCTGGGAGGCACCCTGACCCTGCTGGGCAGCTCTGTGAATCTGCTGGTGAGCGACATTAGCCAGCAACTGGGCTACGGCTCTCTTGATCTATTCAGCTTCACCCTGATCAGCCTGCCGGTTTGGCTGGCAGGGGCCACTTATCTGGTGTTGGCTCCAAGGGTGCTACTGCCGGACCGAGGTGCCAGCACGGACGACCTCGTCGGTGACCCTAAGACCAGCAGCTACTGCACGGAAGTTCGCATCCCACCCGAGTCGGAGCTGGTTGGCAGCTCTCTCCTAAACAGTCGATTGCAACGTCGTTTCGACGTTGACGTGCTGGAACTGCAGCGCGGTGGAGAGCGACTCCTGCCACCCCTGGCAGACCGTCGTCTTGAAGCCGGCGATCATCTGCTGTTGCGGGTCACCCGCCTTGATCTGCTGCGGCTCCAGCAGGATCACACGGTTCAGCTCACAACCCAAGGTCAGAACGCTGGTTTCAGCCTGAATACCGAAGAGGCCAGTGGACAGAAAACCGTGGAGGTTTTATTGCCTGCTGGCTCCACCCTGGCCGGTGCCAGTCTTCGGGAACTGCGGTTCCGGCAGCGCCACAACGCCACTGTTCTCGCCCTGCGCCGCGGCCAAGAGACCGTCCAAGAACGGCTGGGGCAAGTCATCCTGCGGGAAGGCGATGTGCTGTTGCTGCAGGCACCGATCGACTCCATCCGTGGCCTGCAGGCCAGCAATGACCTGTTGGTCCTGGATCGACTGGAAGACGACCTCCCCACAGTGCGACGCAAGCCCGTGGCGGTCAGCATCGCCCTCGCGATGCTGCTGCTGCCAAGTCTGACCCCGATCCCCCTGGTGGCCGCTGTGCTATTGGCCATGGTGAGCGTGGTCGCCACCGGCTGCCTGCGCCTCGGAGAACTGCAGCGCTCGATCCGCCTGGACGTGATTCTGCTGCTGGGATCACTGACTAGTTTCAGCGTTGCCATGCAGAACACTGGCCTGGCCGACGCCCTGGCTCTGGTGCTCCAGCAGGGGCTGGCGGGCTGGCCGAGCTACTCGGCACTGATGGTGATCTTCATCGGCACAACACTGTTAACCCAGGTGATGAGCAATGCCGCCTCGGTCGCCCTATTGGCGCCCGTGGCAGTGCAACTGGCTCCCTCCCTGCAGCTCTCTCCTACTGCACTGCTCATCACGGTGCTGTTTGGAGCCAGCCAGTCCTTTCTTACCCCTGTTGGATATCAGACGAACTTGATGGTGTTCGGTCCGGGCCGTTATCGCTTTCTGGATGTCACACGGTATGGACTTGGCCTGACGGTGATCATGACCCTTCTGGTGCCGGCCTTGATCCTCTGGCATTACGGCGGATCCTGAACAAGACTGGGCAGATCTCGCACGCGCCTGTGCCGCTCGGAAGAGCCATCGAACGCAGCCAGGGCTGGCATCGTCGGCTCACGGTTCCCCAGTTCACCGTGGTGACCGGTTTGCTGGTGGTGCTGATCGGCACGCTGCTTCTGGCCACTCCGCTGTGCTCCTCGAGCAGCGTGGGGCTTTGGGAAGCTCTGTTCACAGCCACGTCCGCCATCACCGTGACGGGGCTCTCGATCATCGACATCGGCGCAGACCTGACGACCTTCGGTCAGGTGGTTCTGGCCATGATGATCCTGGCGGGGGGCCTTGGCCTGATGGCCATCACAACATTTCTGCAGGGATTTGTGGTGCAAGGGACAGCTTTGCGTCGGCGCCTGGACCGGGGGCAGACCCTCGACGAATTCGGCGTAGGAGGCGTGGGACGCACCTTTCGCGGCATTGCCCTGACAGCGACGCTGGTGATCCTGATAGGCGCCGTGATCCTGTACCACTTCGGATTCGACGACATTCCCAACAACAGCGAACGTCTATGGGCCGCCGTGTTCCACAGCATCTCGGCCTACAACAACGCAGGTTTTGGGCTCTGGGCCGACAGCCTCGAGCGCTACCGCAGCAATGGTGTGGTGAATGCCGTCATGATGCTGCTTGTTGTAACTGGTGGCCTGGGTTGGCGGGTGACTAGCGATCTGAGCACGCAGCTCCTGCGCAGAGGGCGAGGACGACGTCGACTGAGCCTGCACTCCCGCCTGGTGCTCCGCACCACCTTGCTGCTCATCGCCTTCGGGGCGGGCGGTTTAGCCCTTACGGAATGGTTGAACCAGGGCGAAATATTCACGGGCATGCCCTTGCCTGAGCGTTGGCTGACGGCTCTATTCGAATCCGTCACGGCTCGCACGGCCGGCTTCACCACCGTTCCGCTCTCGCTCGAGAACGTCACCGAATCCAGCCTGCTGTTGCTGATGGTGCTGATGTTCATTGGGGCCAGTCCAGGCGGCACCGGTGGAGGAATCAAGACCACCACCGTGGCCGCTTTGATGGCGGCCACGCGATCCACCCTGCGAGGCCGTGAGGCCGTGGTGATCCGCAACCGAACCATCAGCGACAAGGTGGTGCTGCGTGCCGTGGGCATCACGGTGGGCTCACTGCTGTTTGTGATGACCATGGCTCTGCTGATCAGCATCGCCAGCAATTTGAACGGCAAGGATTCATTCACGTTTATGGAAATGCTGTTCACCTGCATCTCCGCCTTTGCCACGGTGGGGTTGGATCTCGGGGTAACCGTTGAGCTGCCCCGTTTCGGCCAGGCTGTTCTGATGGTGGGAATGTTTGTAGGACGACTGGGAATCCTGCTTCTATTGAGTGCGATCTGGGAAGCGATGACCCAGGAACAAATTCAGATGAATCGCCAGAATCGAATCGGTTATCCCAGCGAGGATCTGTATGTCTGAGGACTACCAGTGGGGGATAAAGCGATGAAGGAGTGGTGGCAGTGGAGCCCGATCCAGGGCAGCGATCGTCTCGGCTTCGCGATCATCGGCGTCGGCCGTTTCGGCATCGCCGTTTGCCGGGAACTGCTCCAGAACGGAGCCGACGTTCTGGCAGTGGACCGCTCGGAGAGGGCGGTCGATGAACTGCGTCAGGTGGAGCCCAGCGTGGAAGCCCGCGTTGTCGACTGCACCGACGAAGAAGCTCTACGGGAGGCTGGCGTGCTCGAGATGGGCACTCTGGTGGTGGCGATCAGTGAACCGATCGAAGCCAGCATCACCGCGACGTTGATCGCCAAAGACAGTGAGGGAAGCCGGGTGCGCCAGGTGATCGCTAGGGCAACGAGCGACCTCCACGAAAAAATGCTGAAACGGGTTGGGGCCGACCGGGTGATCTTCCCCTCGCGAATGCAGGGAGAGCGCCTGGGTCTTGAACTGGTACGCCCCAACTTGATGGAGCGCTTAGCCCTAGATGAACAGCACTGCATCGAGGAGATCAAGGTTCCAGAACCGTTTGTGGGGCGGTCGCTCCGAGACCTAAATCTGCGCAAGAACTTCCGGGTCAATGTGCTGGCGGCTGGGCCGCAAAGCAGCTTGATGGTGAACCCACCGGCATCCCATGTGCTCGAGGAGGGTCATCTTCTGGTGGTAATGGGGCTGGTGGACGACCTGCAACGCCTGCCGAAAATCTGAGCCAATGCACTGCCTCGGGCTGATGAGCGGGACCAGTGCCGACGGTGTCGATGCCGTGCTGGCGCGCTTCGACGGCCCTGCCCAACGTCCGCAGTGGTCGTTGCTTCGCCACCACCATCAGCCCTATCCGCCCCAGCTGCAGCAACAGGTGGTTGCCGCCGGCCAGGGAGCAGCAATGCCCGCATCCCTCTGGCTGGAGCTGGCGGAAACGATCACAGAAGCGCAGGCAAACGCAGTGATGGCATGCGATCCCGAAGGGAAAGCCGAGGTGATCGGCTGCCATGGCCAGACCGTCTGGCATCGCCCGCCGGCCGAGGGGACGCGGGGTTCGAGCTGGCAGATGCTGCAGGCGCCGCTACTGGCCCATCTGCTCCAACGGCCTGTGATCCATGACTTCCGCGCCGCTGATCTGGCCCTCGGTGGGCAAGGAGCCCCCCTCGTTCCTCGGGCGGATGCAGCGCTTTTGGGGAGTACCGAGGGGTGGCGGGCGCTGCTGAACCTGGGCGGAATTGCCAACCTCACCCTGATCCCCCCATGCAGTGGCGCGGACCGCCATGCCTCGGTCTTGGGATGGGACTGCGGACCAGCGAACAGCCTGATCGACCTCGGCATGCGCCACTTCACCGCTGGGGCCGAAAGCTTCGACAAGGGAGGAGCGATGGCAGCGCGGGGCCGTGTGGATGAAGTCCGGATCCAGCGCTGGCTCCAGGAGGAATATTTCCAGATGGCACCGCCGAAATCCACCGGACGGGAGTGCTTCGGACGGGAGGACCTCAACCGACGGCTGGATCAGCTCGATGGAGCCTCAGCGGCCGACACCATCGCGACCCTGACGGCCTTCTCCGCAGCCATCGTCGCCCAGGATCTGGAGCATCTGCGCCAGACACGCGGCATCGCACCGATCGAACTGATCACCGCTGGAGGTGGAAGCCAAAACCCAGTGTTGATAAACGAGCTGCGCCAACGCTGCCGGGGTGCCCAGGTCGACGAGAGCAGCACTCTCGGGGTACCGGCTGAGGCGAGAGAAGCCCTGGTCTTCGCGCTGCTGGCCTGGTGGCACCAGCGCAACCACCCCGGCAACGTTCCTGCCGTCACAGGGGCTAGTCGCGAAACCGTGCTGGGCGTACTGGTGCCTCCAGCCTGATCGAAGCGGCCTAGGCCTAGCCAGGCCGGTGCAGGCGCAAGCGCCGGGGCGCTCCCCGCAGACGGCGGGGCTGCTGTGATTCCAGTGCCGACCGCAGGCGCTCCTCACGCGTTGGGGCGGGAGCAGACGCCTCCAGGGCCTGCTCGTGGCGCTGCACCCCCTGCTGGATCAGCACCCGCGCCATGTTGCTCACCGTGCGGGATTCCAGCTCGGCCATGGCGGTCAAGCGCTCACAAAGATCCTCAGGCAGAACCACCTGAATTCTTGGGGACTTGGGCTTCCCACTGGATGAGGTCTGACGGGTGGGCACGACCGGATCCCCAGAAAGAGGCTCAGTTAGTAAAAAGTGTACAGAGGTGGTCAAGGGTAGTATCCATGACTATGGTGGGGGCATTGGTCCTCCTCGGAGAACCCCATGACACAAGCCACATCTCGCTCCCGTCGCAGCGCTGCCGGATCACGCAGTCAGTCGCGACGCCCCCGTCGCAGCGCTGAAAACAGCGATGTTCTGGTGTCAGCGGTGATCAGCACCTACCTGCTGACCCACCTGCACCATGTGCTCCAGCGGGCTGAATACGGTGCCTCCCAGGAAGGGCGCAACACCCAGGCAGCTAACTACGCCCAATTGCGCAAGGTGCTGTGCATGGATGCCCGCAGCATGGAGGACGCTTCTGCCCTTGGGCAGCACGATGACGGCATCGAACAGGCCGCCTGACAACGCCTTCGGTCCTGAATAGCGTTTGAACAGTTGCTCAAACCGCGATGTCTTCCAACGCCGCATCGCTGTACGCCCGCATCAGCAGCAATCCTGAGCAAACGCAGGCGCTGTTCCGCCAAGCTCTCCAGGACCCCAACGGCGCCATGGACAGCATCTGCAATCTGGGCGACGAACTGGGCCTGCCGGTCACAGCCCAAGAGGTGCGCGAGCATCTGGCAAGCCTGAACGACGAAGACAGCAACCGCTGGGTGGTTAAAGCGAGGGGCGGTCTTTGAAGTTGGGCGAGACGGACTTCAATAAAGCCTGGGGCTCGACGCGCTGCCGGCGTTCGTAGCCACCACCACCGGCCCAACTGAAGAACAGCAAATAACTCACGATCGCTAGGCCTGCGGCCACCACAAGAGCGGCCAGCTGCTCAAGTTTCAGCATGGCGAGCACCCTCCGGAAACCTTCACCAGTGTGCCGACAGGGATGATGGGGGGAAGGACGCCTTCCGCCGGTGCTGCGACTCGAAAACGTCAGCAAGATCTATCCCACTGGGGAAGTGCTTCGCGCGGTGACCTGGGAGGTGAAACCCGGAGACCGGATCGGACTGGTGGGGGTCAATGGCGCCGGCAAATCCACCCAGATGCGTCTGATCGCCGGACACGAAGAACCGACCAGCGGCCAGGTGGTGCGTCAGGGAGAACCCCGCATCGCCTATCTCCAACAGGAATTTGATGTGGATCTGGAGCGCACAGTGCGCCAGGAGCTGTTCCAAGCCTTTGGTGAAGCCGCCGAAGTGATGAACCGCCAACAGCAGGTGGAAGAGGCGATGGGGTCGGAACGCGCTGCTGAAGATCCCGCTCATCTGGATCAGCTGATCCAACAACTGGGCCAGCTGCAGAGCCGTTTCGAAGCACTGCATGGCTATGAACTCGACGCCCGGATCGACAAGCTCCTGCCCACGATCGGCTTCACCCCTGAGGGCGCTGAGCTGCAGGTGAAGGACTATTCCGGGGGCTGGCAGATGCGAATCGCCCTGGGGAAAATTTTGCTTCAGGAGCCGGATCTGCTGCTGCTGGATGAACCGACCAACCATCTGGATGTCGAGACCATCCAGTGGCTGGAAACCTACCTGCTGGAGCAGAGCGCTGCCCTCGTCGTCATCAGCCACGACCGCACCTTCCTCGACCGGGTCTGCAATCAAATTGTCTCCACCGAAAGGGGCGTGTCCCGCAGCTATCTGGGGAACTACACCGCCCACCTGGAGCAGAAACAAATGGAACGGGAGGCCACGCAGGCGGCCTTCGAACGCCAGCAGAAAGACATCGCCACCCAACAGGCCTATATCGATCGTTTTCGCGCCAGCGCTACCCGCAGCACCCAGGCCAAAAGCCGGGAGAAGCAACTGGACAAGGTGGAACGGGTGGAGGCACCGATCGAATCTGTGGCAGGGCCGAGTTTCCAGTTCCCGCCCGCTCCGCGCTCAGGGGCACAGGTTGCCCTGATCGACAACGTCACCCACAGCTATGGAGACAAGATCCTGTTTCTGGGGGCTGAACTGGAGGTGGAGCGGGGCGACCGCATCGCCTTCGTGGGTCCCAACGGTGCGGGTAAGTCCACCCTGCTGCGCCTGGTCATGGGGGTGGAACCTCCCGATGAAGGCAGTGCCCGACTGGGGGAGCACAACGTCATTGCGGGCTACTTCGAACAGAACCAAGCCGAAGCTCTGGATCTCTCCAAGACCGTGATTGACACGATGTACGAAGCGGTCCCCGATTGGACCCAGACCCAGGTTCGTTCGCTGCTGGGCAGTTTCTGCTTCAGCAACGACTCAGTTTTCAAGGAGGTCGGGAAGCTCAGCGGAGGCGAGAAAGCCCGTCTGGCACTGGCGCTAATGCTGCTGACCCCCTGCAATCTTCTGGTCTTGGATGAGCCCACCAATCACCTCGACATCCCGGCTAAGCAGATGCTCGAGGACGCCTTAATGGCCTACGAAGGAGCCGCGCTACTGGTCTCCCACGACCGCTATTTCATCTCCCGCGTGGCCAACAGGATCGTCGAACTGCGGGAGGGTGAACTGGTGATGTACCGGGGCGATTACAACTACTACCTCGAGAAAAAAGAGGAGGAAAGGGCTGCAGCCAAGGAGAAAGAACTGGCCATGGAGCGAGAGGCCAAGCGGAAAGCCAACAAGGAAAAGCAGAAAGCTCGAGATGCCAGGCGCAAAAAGGCGGCTTGACGAGCATCGAGCCACCCCACCGAAAACTTCACACACCCTTAGGCAGGAAGACTTATTTCTCTTTACCTGGTGTTTTCGTCTGCATAGGCTGACAAAACTGATCCCCAGCCCCAATGAGAATAGTTTCCGGCCCCGGCAACACCGAACCCGTTGGCGGTTCATCAGCCCAAGGCGCGGAAACCCATGAGCAGACCTGGGACGCCGTTGAAACCTATTTCCAGTGCATCACCACCTGTTCGCTCGACGACGGCGAATGCATCACCCAATGCGTGGAACAACTAAGGGACTCTGACGACGCCTGACGTCTGACGCCGAGACTTCAGCTTGAGGTCAAGGCCGACAGATCGACCGGCTTGACTTCGATCGTGACCTGGTCCTCACCGCGAAGCACCCCCAACACAACCGTGGCTCCCACACCGCGTCGATCGATGGCACTGACCACGGCTGCAGGGTCAGCAACAGCCTTGCCATCAAAACTCGTGATCACGTCATCCACCTTGAGCCCGGCGCGGTCCGCTGGCCCCCCAGGCTGGACAGAGCGAATGACCGCTCCTGCGGGCACCTGTGATGTCGGCGTGGGCCGAGGCACTGGAGAAAGACGAATGCCGATCACCGGATGACGGGCCTTGCCGCGGGTCACCAGCTGTTCCGCAATGGCACGGGCGCGATTGCTGGGAATGGCAAAACCAAGACCCGCCCCTGGTCCTGAGCGGACCAGGGTGTTGATCCCGATCACCTCCCCGTCGGCATTGAGGAGCGGCCCGCCCGAATTACCAGGATTGATCGCCGCGTCGGTCTGAATTAGATCCAGACGCTTGCCCGAAATCCCGAGCTGAGCAACGTTGCGGTTGAGGTTGCTGATGATTCCCAATGTCACTGTGCTCTCCAGGCCAAAGGGGTTGCCAACGGCAATCGCCCAGTCGCCAACGCTGAGCCGATCAGAATCGCCTAAATCAGCGACTGGCCAGGGTCCAGCCCCCTCCAGACGCACCACCGCGAGATCCGTAAGGCTGTCTTTGCCCACCACCCGGGCAGGCACCCTTCTCCCGTCGGAAAGCCCCACGGTGAGTTGATCCGCCCCCTCCACCACGTGGGCATTGGTCAGGAGCAGACCCTTGGCATCGAAAATGACCCCACTCCCCTGGCCGCGCTGAACCCTGGCGCGCGGTGCTGTGGAGCGTGGAATGCCAAAGAAATGGCGAAACAGGGGGTCCCGCATCAAGGCTGGCGGCACCCCCGCAGCACCGGACTGATTCACGGTCCGAGCTGTCTCCAGAGTGACCACAGCTGGACCACTGCGCTTGACAGCGGCGGCCACAAACGAATCGCGACGGATCGCTGGCCGCGCCTCAGCCTCCTGAAGGCCAACGATGAACGGGATCGATCCAACACCGGCCAACAACAACCCTCCTGCCAGAGCGGAGGCGACGAGCGAGCGGGACTGAGATGTCATCACAGCTGCAGGGCGATCGGGTGACTGGACGCTACGCAGAGCAGACGCCAAAAAAGCCACCAGCTATGTCAAAGCTGTGACCACGTGCAACCGGGATCCCGATAGCGTGAGAATGAAGAGATTCAGTTGGGTGGAGGGTCATGCTCGGTTCACTGTTTCCGCTGCTCTACGGCGCGTTGTTTGTGGCCCTGCTCTGGCAGGCCTTCCGCGTCATGAGCAAGGGTTTTCGTGCTGCCAGTGGTCCGATCAGCAGTGGCCCCAGCAGCGATCCCATCGACCGCACTGGCCAGGTCACCATCCACCCGGAACTGCTGGACAGCGAGGGACGCATTACAGAAGAAGACCTGCTGACGGTGCGCTTCGGCGGTGACGATGACGAGACCTCGACGGCTGCCGGACCCGGCACTGAATAAATTGGGATCTTGGAGTCGACAGGGGTCGTCTGAGTGGATCAGAGAACACGCATCGTTGCCGCGGTCATCAAGGGCCTCAAATTGCCTCCCCGGTTTCGGCTTCGGCTGATGAAAGAAGATCCGGTTCGCCTGGAACTGAGCCTCACCCCCGCCTACGGCAAAGCGCCCATCACGGTGGGGCTTGTGGAATCACTTGATCTGGTAGCCCGCCGTGACCGAGAAGGCCGGGTCCCCAGGGATCTGCAGGGCACGTGGGACTGGACCGTGCGCCACGGACAGGTCAGCACCGGTGGCTGGAACCCCTATCTCAAGGAGGCGCTGCAAACCATGTTCGAAACCGGCCTGCCGGCGATCGTGTTCGAAGAACTCACCGGCGAGGAGTACCACCCCGTTGATGGAACACGCCACGTGCGTTGATCGAGACACAGTGTGTGTAAAGGCGTGCGAATGAATGCAGCGGAGCGAAAACCAAGGGACTAGACCGGAATCAATTCGGCCTTTAAGAAAGTCTTTATGGCCTCCCTCGTTGTTTCCATCGGCCCGCTTGTGCGGTTGCTGACCGCTGTTGGCGCCATCAGCAGCCTGCTTCTGCTGGGCCTGATGAATCTCGTCCCATGAATCGAGCGGCAGCACCGGTTTGAGCCAGTTCCCGATCGACGCCCTGCTGGCGCGGATCTGCTCTGAAGTTCGCCCGGGACAAACAGTTCTGCTGCAGGCGCCACCCGGGGCAGGCAAGACAACGCGCGTGCCCTTGGCTCTGATCGGGGCCCTGACGGAAGGGCCGGGGGTCTTCGCAGGGAAGCAAAAAATCTGGATGATTGAGCCGCGGCGACTGGCCACCAAGGCCGCCGCCGCCCGCCTCGCCAGGAGCCTGGGAGAAGACGTGGGGGCCCGCATCGGCTATGCGGTACGCGGGGAACAGAAACGATCCAGCCGCACCCAGGTGGAGGTGATCACCGACGGCCTCTTCCTGAGGCGCCTGCAGAGCGACCCCTCACTGGATGGGGTGGGCTGCGTGATTTTCGATGAATTTCATGAGAGGGGGCGTGATGCGGATCTGGCCCTCGCGCTGCTGCGCGAAGCGCGTCCGCTGCTGAATCCAGACCTGGCGTTGATGTTGATGTCCGCCACGCTGGATCTGTCCGACCTGAGAGAACGCCTGCCCGAAGCGACAGTGCTGGAAAGCCCGGGCCGCTGCTACCCGGTGGAGACCCATCACCAATCGCCACGACCAGACGAACCCCTGCCTCGACAGGTGTTACGCGCCATTGAGCACCATGCCCTCGAGCAACCTCAGGGAAGCGGTGTACTGGTCTTCCTGCCTGGACTGGCGGAGATTGAACGCTGCAGGCAGACCCTGACCGAAGCAGCGGCTCTGCAGAACTGGCGCATTCAAGTGCTGCATGGGCAACTCCCACTGCAACAGCAGAGTTCAGCCCTCGAGCGCTGCGATCCGAACCAGGACGGCAGCATCATCCTGGCCAGTGCCATTGCCGAAAGCTCCCTCACAATCGATGGTGTGCGGCTGGTGATTGACAGCGGCCTCAGCCGTCAACTGCGCTACGACCCCAACACCCGAATGGAAGGCCTGGAGACGACAGCCTCCAGCCTGGCCAGTGCGGAGCAGCGCAGGGGCCGAGCAGGCCGACAGTGCCCAGGCAGCTGCATCCGCCTCTGGTCACCCGCGGAGCAACAGCGACGACCACAGTTCCACCCTCCCGAACTGCTGCTGGCGGATCCCCAGCCTGTATTGATGGAACTGGCCCAGTGGGGGGCTGGACTGGGCGAAGAACTGCCATGGCTGGACCCACCACCTGCAGCCGCCATGCAGGAGGGACAGCGCGGACTGCAACAGCTCGGCCTGTTGGAGGAGGACGGCTGCATCAGTGGACGGGGACGGTTGATCAGCGGCCTGAGCGTTCACCCCCGCATCGGCATGCTGCTGCTGGAAGCCCATGAACGGGGCGTCCCCCAGCTGGGATGCGATCTGGCTGCAATCCTCAGCGAACGGGATCCCTTCGATCGCCGCCAAATCGGCAGTGATCTGGGGGTCCGATTGAGCGGTATCCAACGCCATCACTCGCTTCGGGCACTCAGCCAGCAGCTTCGCCGCCAACTCAAGCGACTTGGCCCTTCACCCCAGAACCAGGGATCGTCCGTCAGCGCTGGCGATCTGATCCTGGCGGCCTTTCCGGAATGGCTAGCGCAAGAGCGACCGGACCAGACCGGTCGCTATCAGTTGCGCCAGGGACGCGGCGCCGTGCTGCTTCCCTGGGATCCGCTTCAGGGGAGCCCGGCCCTGGCTGTCGCCAGGGTCGACATGGGCGACAGAGACACCCGCATCCAGATGGCAGTGGCCCTGAGCCAGAGCACCCTGCTGACCATCGCTGAACAAAACGGCCATTGGCAGGACTTAGTCAGCTGGGATCCTGAACGCCAGAGGATCCGCGCCGAGCGACTGCTGAAACTGGGTGAATTGGTGGTGCGCCGCACGCCACAGCCTTCGCCAGCAGCGCCGCTATGCCGGAGCCTGCTCATCGAACAGCTGCAGAAGAACTCCAGCCTTGACGCACTGCCCTGGACGGACAGCACCCACCAGTTGCGCCAACGACTGGAATGGATGCATCAGCAGGTGGGCAGCCCATGGCCGGCCAGAGATCTCACGACGCTGCTGGAGCAGGCTGAAACCTGGCTTGGTCCAACCCTGGAGGGCTGCCTGGGTTGGGGCGACATCAGCACAGCAGCGCTGGGAGAAGCGCTCTGGGGCGATCTGGACTGGAGCCTCAGACAACAGCTGGATGCGCTTTTGCCGCGTCGCGTCCCGATCCCATCCGGCCGGCAGGCCACACTGCTTTACACAGGGGATGAGGTCATCCTTGCCGTGAAATTACAGGAGATGTTCGGATGTGACGACGGGCCCCACGTGCTGGATGGTCGTATCCCCGTCACCCTGGAACTGCTCTCACCGGCTGGACGTCCCCTGCAACGCACCCGGGATCTCAAAGGCTTCTGGCAAGGCAGCTATCAGGACGTGCGCCGCGAGATGCGAGGGCGCTACCCCAAGCACCCCTGGCCCGACGACCCCCGCCAGGCACTGCCGACCGCCCGCACAAAACGCAGGGCAAGCGGAGGGCAGGGGTAAACAATGGAAATGGATCCCCCTTCATGTAGCCGTTAGCACTCGCAACAAAACTCCAACCTTTGTTACATTGTTTCCAAACCAAATCGGTCCTTCCCCATGTCTGACAACGCGCGCTTCGGCTTCGTCAACTTCGCTGAAACCTGGAACGGTCGTCTGGCCATGATGGGCATCGTGATCGGTCTCGGCACCGAGCTCCTGACAGGCCAAGGCATTCTGTCCCAGATCGGCCTCGGCTGATTTCCGCACCGCGGACCTAGAGAACCCCTCGACTTAACGGGGGGTTTTTTGTTGCCTGGGTATCAACCATCGCTGATGCATCAAAGTAGGTGCATTCCATTGAGACAGTCGTTGGCACCGCTTTACGTACAGAACAGACGCGATGGATCAAGGCTGCTCAGCAGCGCCTTGGTGATCTGCACGATCGGCGCCACTCAGATTCACCAGCACTGGGGCGTTCTTGTAACCAGCATTTCGGCCATTGTCTGCATCTACTGGGGTTACGCCTACAGCCGCCTTGAGCGTTGATCGCCTTCCGACTTACTCCGTTGCTGAACTGAACACAGCCATCGGAAGCCTGCTGGAACGCGGCTTTGCGCCACGTTTTTTGTTGGAGGCAACAGTCTCGCGACCTCAACTCAAGAAAGGCCACCTCTGGCTGACCCTCACCGACGGCGCCGCCAGTATTTCGGGCGTAGTGTGGGCTTCGAAACTGGCCCAGCTGAGCTACAAACCCGAGGACGGTGACGGCGTCACTGTGGTGGGCAAGCTGAATTTCTGGGCAGCAAGGGCCAGCCTCACCGTTCAGGCGCTGGACATCCGCCCAAGCCTGAGCACCGTGCTGAGGGACTTTGAACGGGTGCGTCAGCTGCTGGAAGAGCAGGGGGTGATTGACCCAAGCCGTCAGCGGCGGCTACCTAGCCAACCTTCAACCATTGCAGTGCTCACAAGTGTGCCCAGTTCCGCCTTGGCTGACATGCTGCGCACCGCCGCTGAACGCTGGCCGCTGACGCAACTCATCGTGGTGCCGATTCCAGTGCAGGGAGCAGTGGCCTCCAAGATTCTCAGCACGCTGAAGGGTCTGGCCGAACGATCGGTTGACCTAGGGATTCAAGCCCTGGTGCTGGCGCGCGGCGGCGGAAGCCGGGAGGACCTGGCGGTATTCGATGACGAAGCGCTCTGCCGCGTGCTGGCGCGCTACCCCGTACCTGTAGTGACGGGCCTCGGCCACGAAGACGATCTGACCGTCGCAGATCTGGTTGCAGACCATCGCGCAGCCACCCCCACGGCTGCCATTGTGGCGCTACTGCCCGACCGCGATGCTGCACGCCAGGGGCTTGTTCAACGCCAAAGCCGATTGAGGGACGCACTGCTGGGGCGAATCCTTCGCGAACGTCAAAGGCTCCAGGATCGGGCCTTTGTGCTGCAGCAACAATCTCCTCTCGAGCGGATCAGGCGCCATCGCCAGGAGCTGGCGCAGAAACAACTGTTGCTCCAAGCGCTGTCGCCGGAACGCTGGCTGAAACGGGGCCTCGCCCTGGTCAGCAATGCTTCCGGCGATGCCATCCCGGACCTTCAATCCGTCAAGATCGGGGATCAGCTCAGCATTCGGATGAGCGACGGAACGCTTGACGCCCGGGTCGATCAGATCCAACGCAGTTCCCCAAAAACCACCTCCTGATGAGCAAGCGCCAACCCAGCAAAGAGCTACGCGATCGCATGGAACGCTGGCGCAGCGATGCCGCTGGCCTCAACTACGAAGAGGCCATGCAGGCCCTTGATCTGCTGCTCGCTGAGCTGCAGAACGACAGTGTGCCCCTGGCGGAATTGCAGCAACAGGTTCTCCACGGTGAGGTTTACCTGAGCCGTTGCCAGAGCCTGCTCGACAACGTCGAACAGTCGATTGTCGAACTCGACCCCACAACCCTTGAACCCACGAACAATGCGTAAGGCACTGCCCTGGATCTATCTCCTCCTTGCAGTTGCGGGGGCGATCCTGCCCTGGAAAGCCAATCTGGAGTTCATTGCTGAAGGTGGCGGTCAGGCCTTCGATTTGGCACGGTTCATCGCCGATGCGAACAGCACAGCGGCCTCACGCTCATTGAGCGCTGACCTACTGGTGGGGGCCAGTGCGGTCACCTTGTGGATCTGTGTAGAGGGTCCACGCCAAAAGATCAAAGGCTGGTGGCTGGCCATTCCTCTGAGCTTTGGCGTTGCCTTTGCCTGTGCTGCACCATTCTTTCTGTTCCTTCGGGAACGACAGCTGCAGGCTCAGGAATCGGAATCCACGTCCTGAGCGATCACATCAATCGTGAGATCCCTCGCGGGTGTGGACTGGGCAGCTGAAACTCCAGTGTTGTCTGCAGCGGTGGAATAAGGCGTCCCGCAAAACGAGCAAACGCCAGCGCCCTTCAGACCAGTAGCCCCACAAGCAGTGCAGGTGATCATTCTCGACTGCAACAGCTTCCAGCCAATCCACCCCAGACCAGAAAGGATCAACGGAAGTGCCAAGAGCGTGAGCAGCAGACCGCCTGCGAGATCGAGTAACAGACGACCAGCCGCTGTTGGCACAAGCAACAGCAAGACAACTGCAATCCACAACACTGCTGGCGGTCGATTCATTTGCCTCAACGGAAATGGTCCGTTGGATCAGCTTCGCAGAGGGGTATCGAAGTTCAAAGCGTCAGGGTGTTCGGTTCTCCGAGCCGAGGCTTAGCAAGACGAACTGCGGATAACTCCACACTCAAACACTGACCAAAATAAAGAATCACACCCACCAACCAGACCCAAAGCGTTAACACTAAAACACCACCAATCACCCCATAAGCCTGATAGCGATTACCAAGAGAAACGATACTTAAGCTCAGAATTTTGTTAAGCAAAGCCAATCCAAAACCAATCAATAATGAGCCAGGAATTAAAGGCGCTCTAGGAACTCGCCGGCTGGGAAGTACCACCTGAAGTAGCAGGGCCATCAAAGACAAGATCAAGGCTGGAACAAGGATCCTCCCAAGGGGAAGAATGGGACTGGATTGCACAAGAGCCATCAACCCAGGAATAAAACCATCCAGAGCACCAAGGATGTCTTCCGGAAGCTGTCTGATGCTGAGAACCAATTGCTGAAAGACGATCAGA